>JAEEGH010000867.1_pt1 | contig 92915 bp, 113 predicted proteins | sample 9134181 | NCBI WGS metagenome assembly JAEEGH01 (sample SAMN16246544, study PRJNA631951) | gut metagenome | biome: gut microbiome; feature: rumen; material: DP-attached | host: Bos | place: Iran: Karaj | collected 2018-10 | reverse complement strand
GAATAAGAACTGCTGTCTCGTTAGGAATATGGAGGATCTAGATATAACCAGGGGCTTTGGAATAGAAGACTTATATGGACAATACTGCTGGATTCATACCCCAGAGAATAGTGGAGTGAAAGAGAGCAGGTTCTATGCTTGTGAAAAGAAGTCAAGGGGATTCACAATAAAAGAAGTTGTAATGGAAGTCTATTTTAAAGACGGATATTACATTGCAGAATTCTTATCTGACCTTCCCTTAGACTCCCCTGTGTCTTGGGATAATGGATACCGAGACCCTCTTTGTACCCGACACGGAACTCTTAGGGATGCAATTATCAGTTTCTTAGAGGGATGTTTATCGGATGGAATTGGAGAGAATGATATCGGAGTTGTCAGGTATAATGGACACTCTTATGATGTCTACTTTGGAGATTATATTGAGATACCATGCACAAGCTAAGGAACACTAAGCACAGAAAGATTCTAGAGAGAATTCTTGATATTATTCCTCCTGGCTATAGTGAACCAATTTTTAGGACGATGAAAAAGCGGACTAGAAGATTTTGTGCTTCCTATAAGTGGGATGAACATAGGATAAGATATCTCATAGAAAAAGATATCTGGTACTACTGTTGGCCATTTTTTAATGAATAAATTTCTAAAGACATGATAGAAAAAGGAACAACGCTATTTCCAGAATATTTTGACTCTTCTCAGATGTACTATGATGACGAGCCATATGCTTATTGGGTCTCTGTACCTGAGTATAATTTCTATGAATGGATACTTTATAAAGAATATAACGATTATAGATCTACATGTCATCCGAATGATTGTTTGGCTGCAGTATCATATGAAGAAGTACTAGAAGAACTGAAGACCTCTTCTTTTTATGAAGACATGGATAGAAATAAACTATGTAAAGCATTTAGACAACGTTCTCTAAACATGACATACGAAGAAGCTAGAAATTGGGAAGATTTTATTGATTTATACGATAAATAAGATATGACCGAAGAAGAGAAACAACTATTACTTAAAGATCTAAGCCATAGACTGCTTTATGGTGTTAAGTTATTTTACTACGGAACGGTTTTAACTACAAATAGATCGACTTGTCTTCCTACCGACCAAGAATTGATTATGGTTAGACCGTATCTTCGTAAGCTATCTAGTCTAACGGAAGATGAATTGAAGGAATTATATTCTATATGTCCAGACTATTGTGAATATGCTTTTCACAGTGATATCTACGGAAATGGAGCGTTTGTCGATTCTGTAATTCTGGCATATGACTGGTTTGATAAGAATCACGTTGACTACAGAGGTCTAATTGAGCTTGGTCTTGCTTATGAAGCTCCTGAAGGAATGTATAAATAAAATTAGTAGATATGATTAATAAATTAACACAGAGACACTCTAATGAAAGCACAGAAGACTATAAGAGGTATATAGTCAAGTGTCCATGTTGTGGAACAATATTGAACTTTGGTAAGGAAGATGTTTACAAAGATGAGGATGAAATGTGCATACATCATGAGTACATAGATTGCCCAGAATGTAATGAACCAATTCGATTAAATGATAATTATTATTTTGGATATTAAACATAAATATGAAAAAATTACTTATTATCGGAGACTGGAACGATGCAGATTATGTAAAGGATGTCGTTCGTGTTGAGGATGATGTCTTTGAAAAATTCTTACCTATGATGCAAGCAATCAATAATTTTGAGCCTTATGTTTGTAGGCATAGAAGTGGAGGTATTTGTGAACATAATTGGATAAGCCCAAGAGAAGATCTTGGTGAGAAGAACATTTATGAAACCTACCCACAGTTCTCTCCTGAATATATTGATGAGTTTATAGATATCTTCACAAGTGGTTTATATCCTCCATATGATGATTGTCAATGTCATACTATTATTGAAATCAGTGATGTAGTTACTGATGAAAAATATGTAGACTGGGACCAAAGATGGGAAGCTTGTGAGAAGAGATATAGTCCTAAGGTAAAGGAATATCTTCAGAAGAGAGCTGAAATTTATAGTTATAAACGACCTTCTGATGGCAAACCTCTAAGTCATATTCCATATAATGAGATGACGGAGTATGAAAATGAGCTGATTAAGAAGCTAGATACTCTTTGGGTGGATTATCAGTAGTTATGAAATCAACTGACTGGGAAGCGATAGAACTTAGATACAAAAAATCTAAAGAGGCACTTGATTATATGAGAGAACATCCGATATCTCATGAAGAAGCTTTAAAACAAACTCAGAGATTAAAGGATAAGAGCAATGAAGTTTTCTGATATCGCCGAGTGCCTACGAAAACATGGCTATACAGAAAAAGAAACACTAGACCATCACCGAGTCTTCTATGAATTTGGGACAATGGATTTTCTTATCTCCGACGTCGCAAAGAAATATGAAATGGACTACTTCGATGGTGAGGTAGAGAAAATTGTTATGACGCAATACTGGTTCGGAACAACAGAGTTTAAGACCATACTAACCTTAGACGAACTTTATAATAGTTTATAGAGATGGATGAATTTTATATAGGCTCCGGGGATTTCTTTGGTGAAAACGGACCAAATGAAAAATTTAATAAAGAAATAGTCCCAAAGCTTCTTAAGATGGGAATAAAAGAGAAAGATCTTAAAGAAGTAGCTAGGATGTTTACGGAAATCTATGATATTGGATATTCTAATGGGGCTGATAATGAGGCCGGAGCTAGATCTGAATGGCCATAAAAAAAAGAAGGACACAGTATCCTTCTTTATTTTTTTTTTAATTATACATTCCTTCTGGCGCTTCAAAAGCCAAATCAGGAATCAGGCCATGGTAGTCGAAGTAATTAGCGTTGAGCCAATCTACTACTCTTGGTGCATTTTCAAAGTTAAGAAAACCATCTACTATCTTAAGGTATTCATTTTCTTCTTCCTCAGTCATACTTGACATTGGACGAAGATAAGGTTTGAAACCATCACATGATATTATCCAACTATTTTTATCACATTTAATAACGAAGTTGTCATCACTTATGGTTTCTTTACCATCAAGAGTTCCTTTTTCACTGTTTTCCATCAATAGAATATCCTTATCAGATATTTTTACTCTAACTCCATAAGGCAATCTTGCACAAAGGTCTCTTAGTAGTAGTTGTTTTTCTTCCTGTGTCATAACTAGTAATCTTGTTGTTTCCTATTAACAGCTAATTTTATTAAGTCATAGAGTTCAAGCACCGTCATACTTGTTATTGGCTTGTAAGCATCAATGCCAGTTAACTCCATTATAATGTCGGCTTTTTTACGGTCTTTTTCTTCCTGTGTCATATCTAAATTAAATTTTCAAGGCAATATTTTATTGCTTTTTCACAAGCTTCTTCATAGGAATCTTCATAAAACAAAGCTTCATCTCCTCTTTGTTCAGAATGTATGTAACCCTTGTATCTCCTATTATGTCCTTCAACCCATATATCTATATTATGTATTTTCCTCAGCCACTTCATTGCCATTTGAAGGGTTGGACAATAAAGTAAGTCTTCACCAAGGCAGAACCCAAACATTGTGTAGTCAACAAGAGTCTTGTTGAAATAGGCTACTTTACATTCTTCATCAAACCCCTTCTCTTTCAGGAGTTTGGCTGTTTCAAGACTAACGTAATCTTCTGTTATCATATTTAAATTAAATTTTCAAGTGCATATTTAATAGCCGTCTCATAAGCTTCCTCGGGCTCTTCGTAAATCCAACCTTGAGAATAAGTCTCATTGGTTTTTGCAACGACAATCTTGACGTCCCAGAGAAACTTCTCATTGTCGAGTATACTACTAATAATAGGTATGATAGCAATACCTTTCTCTTTCCGTAACCACTTCATTGCCATTTGAAGGGTCGGGCATTTATACCAAGTGTGATAGAGATATGCCAAACTTGGCTGAGAACTTCCTAAATAATCAATTTCGTCTTCTTCATTCACAACCCTGGCAATATCTTCATCAAACCCTTTCTCTTTCAGAAGTTTGGCTGTTTCAAAGGAAACATAATCTTCTTTAATCATATCTAGTCATTTTATTCATACATTCCTTTAGTCGCCTCTTTTACTAACCCTAAAGATATTAAGCTTGGTTTATGATAATCAAAATGATGGGCATTAAGATATTCTAGTATACCAGCCATCTGGGAAATGGAACAATACCCATCATCCGCATCGCCTACAAAACTCTCAACTAGATCATTATTATTGGACTTACAAAATTGCCAATTTATTTTTTGAATCTCTTTTTCCTCTTTCCTCGTCATGCTTGACATCGGACGTAGATAATATTGAAAGTTATCTACCGTCTGCCAAAAGTCTGGCTCGGAAAGGTGAAACATTTTTCTACCATCTCCATCTACAAAATAGCCATCAATGGTGTTTATTTCTAGATTTGATGCTGGACAGCTCGCTTTAACTCCATAGGTTAACCTTCCGCAAAGGTCTCTAATTAGCAATTCTTTCTCTTCCTGCGTCATAATTTTAAGGCTTAATGGTAAAGTTTTTATGAAACGGTTCCAACGGTGTTAACGCTCCGCTTGGCATACGGACATACCTTTCATAGCGGTCAATCCGTCCAGTAAAACGGTTCCTGACAGGATGGACTTCTATGGTTCCACGTATCTTGCCGTCAGTGGAAATAACTTTCGTACCCTGTGAAATGTACTTTGCTTCTTCTCTTGTCATACACGTATATAATCTCTAAGAATATTTTTAATTATAAAAAGAGCTTGGTCGAGATATGGGTTATTTTCATTGCCTTTTATAATTTCACCCAGGTCTCTTTGCTTCTCTACTACATCCTCTAGGTCCTGTTTCTTCCCACCATAGTATTTCCAGGCTATGTGAGAGTCGATTAGAGGCCATAGGGAAGTCTTGATAAATTCTTCTACATTATATGTCTTCATTTTCTTCTGTCGAATTTATTATCTCTTGCATCTCCTCTTCAGTCAATTCTTCAGGAACTAAGGAACTATAATCTTCCCCGTCCTGCATTCTTCTTCGTATTTCCGTCGACGATATTTCCCTAGGCTTTGTCGCTATTATTGTTATATTAGCATCGGGATGTTTTTTGTAAGTATTTCCTATTATCTCTATTGAATCATAGCCACCTCTAGGAAATACAATCATCCCGAAATCACAAAGTATCTCTTCTCCGTTTCTCCATCTCCGAATTTTATCAAGACAGTCTATTCCCGAAACATAGAGAACTTCATAATCCGGATACTTCGCCCTGATTTCTCTCAATGTATCGACGGTCCAGATAGGCGGTGTTCGGGAAAATTCAATATCACTGACAGTAACTTTATCAGAGAGCTTATATTTCCAGACCGCCTTTTGTACCGCCTCTAATCTTTCCGTCGGAGTTTGAATATACATGGAGGGCGATTTTCCTGGATTTTGAGGACTTACTACGACCAGAATTTTAGAAATCCACGGCATCCTATATAGTTCCTGGATTATATCTAAGTGGCCGAGATGGAAAGGATTAAAACTTCCACTATATACAGCTAAGACCGGTTTATTCATATTCTTTTACCCATTCGTTCACTATCTTTACAGTCTCCTCTGGTAATGCTTTTTCCCAGTAACTGTTCTCTCTAAGCTCTACTATAACTTCGGCGGCATGCATTCTAAGATAAGTTTTCTTGGAAGGGATTAAAATAACTACCAAGGTCGATATCATAGCAACAGAAAATAGAACTCTCAGCTGTTTTTTGATTTCTGGATAATTTAACATATCACAGTCAGCTGATATACCAAAGTCAAATGCAAAAAATATCCACCCAATTAGAGCAACTGCATCAAAAAATATATTAAGATATCCTATTAATTCAGTTATATAAATTATTTTTTCCATATATAATCGAGATATCTTTTAGGGGATTTAACACATATTCTAGGAAATATATTCTCTCCTAGTTCGTGATTCAGCACTATTCCAATTGCACAGTATTTATGTGCCTGACGTGTTATAGCTATCATTAGGTCATCATCTTGTTTGTCAATTTCGTCAATGTCATCAAAGAAGTTAATAACATTGCCTAACTCAAGAATTTTATCTTTAAATTTAGAGACCTGGATTACTTCAGATACTTTAGTAGTTTGCGGAATAACTATTTTAAAAGTCGGAAGATAATCTCTAACTAAGTCAGAGATTACTGTTTCTGGAGTCCATAAGAACTTTCCATCTAGGTTATGTATCTCAAGGAGCCTCTTTATGCCCGCCTTTTCCATATTGTTATTCCTCCAAGAGTTTAAGAAATGCATCCTCACCATACGCCAGAGCCTCACCCTTAGAAAGCCTCTCTTGGTTTGCGGCTTTCATTGCTTCAAGTTTAATCTGGCGGTCTGTGGTTTCTTTATATATTCTTGCAGCCCTCTCTAAGCGCTTAGAATATTCAATCTCTCCTACGGTTAACATATGATTCTTAGTCTTTAGGTTCATTGAGTTTTCTACCACACATAGGACAATAGTAGATATGAATTTGCGATACCTTCTTCGGTCCATGAAGAATTGACATAACTCCACCATCATTTCTTCTAAGTCCTATCGGTGTATCTACTTCTACCTGAACCGTTAAGTCTGAGTCATTAATAATAGCTTCCTGTGATTCTCGTCCTTCGTATCTTCTATGACAATACGGACAAGTTTCAGGATTTGGAGATTCAGGTGTAGCTTCTTCTGGTTTGCCTTGGTTTTGAATAATCTGCTGAATTGACCTAAGCTTAAAATATAAGACCTTAGCCCTATAAGAAACCTCAGAGTCAACTTTACTTACTATTATATCTTTAAGAGCCCCAATGTAATTAATCAAGACCTCTATTTTAGATTTATCAAACTTAAGATCAGAATCAGTCTTAACAGAAAAATCAGACATAACAGTATCGAAGAGATCCTGAACAGAGGTGATATTTTTGTCTCCTAAATTATGCTTCTTTAGAATTTCTTCAAATTTTTCTTTTTCAATCATAATTTTTATGTTTTTTCATTCATTTTTAAGGTTTTGGGGTAAAAATCACAAAAATCACCCACTTTTTGAGCAATTTTTTCAGGAAAGCCTTATATATGATAAAGATAATTGTTCTAGAGTATTTAAGTGAAATTATCTTTATCTTTAATTTTGAATCGAGATATTTATGAAAAGAAACGACAGTAACTTAATCGAAAAATTGTTTGGAGCTAGTTTTGGAAAGAAAGGATTAATACCATTGAAGTCAAATATTGTAAGAAATGGAAACCCAGGAAAACATGGATTTAACCCTATCGGCCACTCGAGCTCCTCTCCTTTTTCTAATGCAGATAGAAAGTCGCCGCTCTTGGGAAATTACTCGAGCTCCAATCTTATGTCGTCTTATCTCGATAAAATTGGTGAACTTAGAGGATATCAACTCCTAGATATTTCAAAACTTGCGACGAACTTTTTTTCAGATTATATTATCAACTTCCTGGCTGACGAAGGAAATGGAACTCAGGTAGTGACAGTCCTAAACGAAGATGGGAGTACTGATGAACAAAAAACCCAACGAATAAATGAAATTCTAACAAAGGACATTAGGATTTTTGATTACTTAAGAGATCACGTACAAGATTATGTTTTCTATGGTGACTATTATTCTATGCTCAAGTCCTATAAAGACGAGCAGGGTCACACTAGATTCAGAGTCGAAGAGCTTTATGACCCAATTGCTGTCATCGTTAAGAAGAAAAAATCTAAAGACGGTGACATGGAAGAGGTATTTCTAGCGAGAGGAGATGATAACTGTATGTATGAAATCCCTCAGAATGAAATTATCTATGTAGCTTCCAATAATCTTAGACTTGTCAATGACCTTAGAGAAGATTGGAAAGAAAAAGAAAAGCAACTCCGGGAAAAGCCAAAAGAAGGGAAGAAAGAAAACAGAGAGAAAGTAATGCAGCGAGAGTCCTACACTGCATCCGAGCCTTTATTCTACCCACTAATCTTAAAAGTCAAAGAACTTGCGGTAAAAGAGCTTCTGGTTTCTCTCATTAGCCTACGAGATTTATCTTCCATACAAATATTCCTTCTTCAGGTAGATAAATCCGTTCCCCTTGAAGCAGCAAATGAATTATGCGCTAGAGCTACAAAACTAGCAAATAATAATAATGAGTTAAGCTCCTTCCTTACGTCACAATTTGATGTAGTGTCTTTCATCGAGAACACACTAACTCAGTCTGCTAAATTTATTCCTGACTATAATTCAACGCTTGGAGGTAAAAATGCACTCCTTCCACTTGATAAACTTAGTGATAAACTCCTCGACATTATGCAGTCCGTCGAGACTTGTAAAAATAATGTTCTCGGTCCACTAGGTTTGCCATCTACTATCTTAGATTCAACATCAGGCAGTAAATGGCAGGTTCTTCAGCAATCCGAGCGTGCCAATTCTAGGGTAGCAACATATATGGCAGGAATTAAAGACTCTGTAACTAATCTTGTATGTACTCTTTATAGAATTCTGTACAACGAAGAACTAGATCCATCCCAGGTTAAACTTCATATTAGTGAGAAGACTAGTGTTGAATATAATAACCAAATTAACCAATCTGAATCAATTAACTCTCTTGTCCAGGGTGTGTCTGGTATTGTAGTTAATGCACTTCAGACATTGGATACTGCTGCACCATTCATTAATCCTAAGGCGTTCTTAGAGTACATTCAGAACCTCCTAAAAGATATAGACCCGAATACAGAAGCTATAGTTGATGATCAATCTATAGAGAACTATCTTCAGGTCCTAAAGATGAAGATGCAAGCACAATTTGAACAACAAGGAATGGATTCTAGTATCGTCGAGCAGATATTTAACCCAGTCATTGAAGAACAGAAAAACAAACCAGGCCTATGATAGATAATAATGATAAAACTCCCACCCCTCAATCAGAAAATCCAATTGACCGGAAGAGCGAAATCTTTAGAAACCTTCCATGCTTCTTAGCTAAATGTGCTATCTTGACCGCATTTGCCCTTGGGATGATTGAAATATTTAAAAATCATCCAACCTTAGGATTAATCATCGTTTCTGTTCTTTGTCTTTTAATTATGATCTGTAGATCACTTATATTCTGGAAGAAAAATAAAGATAAGAAAGATGGTTATATTGAGAAAGAGGGATAAAGTGTTTGCTGAACAGGCACAACAAAATGGAAATCAGCAACCGAACTCTAGTGAACTAATGGTACAGCAAATGAAGCTTCAAAAACAAGCCATGGAAACTCAGAAACAAAGAGAAAAACTTAGATCTGAAGAAGCTAGAAAGAGGATGATGATGATGCAGAGGCTACAAAAACAGGAAAATGAAAAAGACGATAAAGAAAGAGATGATCAAATAAAGGCTAAGAAAATTGAGCAAGAAAACAATAAACCAGAAAACCAAAGCCTTTATAAATCAAAATCTAAAATCGTCACTCCTATTCCAATGAGAGGATAATATTATGAAAGAACTAAAAGAAAAAACTTTCACTGAGGGACGTGAAAATGCCCTTGAAGAAAGAGATAGAGAAGACATATACAATCCAAATAAAGAACTTCCAGATTCTAGTTGGATGAGATACACTGATCCTAAATAAATTAAGATTTTTTATTTAGGAAAGACTATATTAACTTTTTAAAAATAATGTAATAATTATGGAAATTAGACGTAGAGTTTTCTCTCTTCTAGAAGATGAAAATGGTGAGGAGAGATATTACAGTACTACCGAATTCGAACTAGAATTCGACGAAGAAACCGGTGAGAAGCTTTTCTCTGAAAAAGATGAAAAGAAAGGAATGTCTAAGGGCGCAAAAATAGCTTTAGGTGCTACTGGCTCAGCTATTGCAGCAGTAGGTGCATTAGAATTAGCAAATATTCTTAAGAAAAAGCATATTTCTGCTGAAGACAGAAAGAGCTTAAGATTAATTGCAGATAACCTTAAAGGAAAAGGCCTAGGAAAAGACAAGATTGCTGAACAACTTGCATTCGAGAAGAGACATATAAGAAATCTAAACAGCGGTATAGGATTTGTTGAGAAAGGAAATAAAGCAGTTGCAGATTTTTTTGGAAAAGCAAAAAATAAGGGCAAAGTTCTTGTAGATAAAGCCAAAGATAAGTTAAAATCTAAAAAAGTAGAGAAGGCCTAATAAAGGGAAGGGTCAAGAAAAACAAACTCTTTCGTGATGAGAATGAGTTTGGATATTAAAAAATCTAAAAAAAATATTAAATAATTATGATTATTGGAAAACAACTTTTTGATTCCTACGAAGATGAAAGACTCTTCTCAACAGGAAATGATGAGCTAGATGATATCCTTGAGGAAGTATATTATTCTGGTATCGAAGATGGCTACGATTATGCTCAGTATGAGTTTGCAGAAACTGATGCTGAAGGAACAAAGTGGGTAAAGGAACTTCACTCTCCTCGCAAACTTCAGACAAAAGAAGGTGCTAAAGTAGCAAAACGTAGACTAAAGAATGAAAATAAAGCCAATCGTAGAGAAAATATCAGAGGCCTCTATAAGGATTCTGAAGATTATGGTAGAGACCTACATAGAAACTCTATTTTACGCGAAGAAGCCAGAAATATTCACAGAACTGCTGATAATGCTGTAGATAAGGCGCTTCCTGTTGTTGATAGAGAGGCAGGAAGAATACACGGAACTATAGATAGAGCAGGAGGAAGAATTCACAATTCTTTAGATAGTGAAGCAGGAAGAATTCATAAATCCTTAGATAGCGAAGCAGGAAGAATTCACAATTCTTTAGATAGTGAAGCAGGAAGAATTCATAAATCCTTAGATAGCGCCTTTGATAAAGGACTGGGCTATGTTGATAGAGCTTCAGGTCGGGTCCATGAAACATTCAGACGTACAATCCCTGAGCACTTAGAAAGACAAACTAAGGAAGTCTTAGGTGCTGGTGATAGATTTGGCGAGAGATTTAACAAGAGATACGACAAGTGGCTCGATACTGTCAAGGAGAATGAGAAAGACCGCAGAAGAGAAGGCTTCACTAAGAAAGTACTAGCTCACAGAGAAGAGAGAAGAAAACTCAGAAATGAGGATAGAGCTAATAAGCGCGAATATAAAGCCAGAATGAAGGGCAGATAGTAGACTTCTTTTATGGAAATTAGGCGTAAAGTTTTCTCTCTTCTAGAAGATGAAAATGGTGAGGAGAGATATTACAGTACTACCGAATTTGCACTCTCTTCTAATGAAGACTATAATGAGAAAATTTTTTCAAAGGATGAAAAATATTCTCGGATGTCTCGGAAAGATAGAAGACAGCTACGAAAGGACCTCAAGAAAGAAGGATTAACTTATCAAGATCGAACTGATATAATTTCTAGATCTAGACAGTTTAAGCCAAATCTCGAAAGATATATAGCTGCTGTTGAAGGAGATGAAGATGCTCGTGAAGCTGGTTATAAAGACCTTAGAAAGAGTGGGATGACTTCCGGCGGTGTTCTGGGTGCGTATTATGGCGGAGCGCTTGGTAATTCTATCGCCGGAACTTCAGGTGCAGGTATTGGTGCAGGCCTCGGTGCTGCTGCAGGCGTAGGTATTGGATATGGCGCATCTAAGCTTTACGAAAATCAAGCAAGAAAGCATCGAGACGAGAAGAGATATGCTACTGAATTTGCAATTAATGCTGATAAAGACAGAGTTGCATTAGGAAAAATGACTCCAAAAGAGTTTAAAGAGAAGTGGGGAGGCGGATATTGGTCCAAGAACCCAAAAAATAAGAAGAAAGATTAAAATTTTCCCTTGTCCCCTTGATTGTGGGACTTGGGAGCCAATTGAAACAATAAAATAAACAAAATTATGGTAAACAGTGTCAATCCTTTTTCTGGAGATTCTGACCTACGAAGACAGATCCTTTCGAAAGAGGGGAGACTAGGCCCTGATTCATTTACAGAATTTCCGGATGATCAATCAGAAGGTCAGGGACAGGATTTAAGAAGTATTATAACAAACGCCCCTGTCATACCGAAAAGTGCAAAAACTGTTATTCACGATGCTTCTGCTCTTGCTCGGACAGAAAGAGAAGCTAAGGCCAATGAAATAAAACTAGCCATGAATGAAGTCCTAACTAAGTATAATCAAGAGTATGGTCTTGATCTTAATCTTAATCTTGATTCTATGTCGGACTCCTTGACGGCTATAGCAACCCCAGAAAAGAGAAAAGTCCTAGAACTTTATCTTTCAGAGGTTATGCAGAGCATTAGGCCTATTCTGTACTTAAATATAATCCAAAAACTCTGGCTAGTTATAGATAATGTCTTAAGCCCTGAAAAACTTCTTAATAGTCCAGATTTTAATTCTGCTGACATGCTCCTGGTGGTAGATAAACTCATTGGATATATCACTACTCTCAATGATATGTTTAATGAGATTAAAATTAAAGACTCTGATCAGGTGCTTAAGAAACTGAGTGAAGACAAAAATGATACAACACTAGATAGTCCTGAATCAAAGGCGGCTATCGAAGAATTTATGAAGTTATTTAGAAAAGAAAACTTAGAAAAATAATATAATATGGCATCATACGCAGGACAAGCCGCTCTTACTGCACTATGGATTAAGATAATAGCAGTTCTGGCGGGAAAAGCAGATAAAAACTCCGTATATTCAAAAGCAGAGGTAGATTATAAATTAGCAACAACAGCATCTAGTGGAACAAATGGCACTAACGCGTCTTTAATGATGGCTGCTCCTAAAAGTAGCGCTAATACACTTAGTCTTAGTGATGAAGGAATAGATACATCAGACTGTGTACATCTAACAGGAACTGAGACTATTTCTGGAGTTAAGACTTTTAGCGGGACTGGAAATTTATTTTATTCAGGAGGACTTAAGATTAGATCTACGAATACGTCATATAGCTCTACCTTAATTAATACTACAGCATCTAATACGTCTATATATCTCCCCACCAACACGTCCTCCAGCCAGTATCTCCTAAGTAGACAAACTTCTGGAACTACCTCTAATACTATTCCGTATTATACAGGAACAAATGGTGCAATGGGAACAAAAACTATAGCCACAACCACATTATCAGAGTCTTCTAATGAGATTCCGACGTCAGCGGCTATAATTGCTTATTTACGTTCAAAAGGATTAATATCATGATGAAATTATACAGACAAAGATTATTTTCAGACATTAATTCCTCTATGTCCTCTGTGGTTCTTCAGTATCTTGGTCGTCTTAATGGTTTTATCTCAAGAGCTAAGTCTCTTCATTGGGGAGCTCGTGGAAAAGACATACACGAATATCTTGATGGGTTATGGAAAGAGCTTTATGAATTTCAAGATATTGTAGCTGAAGGATTTATGGGAATTTCTGGACAATTTTCTTCTGACGATGTTCCATATATTCCAAGCGAAGAAAAAATCAGTCCTAAGGGATTTCTTCTAGAAGTGGAATCAAGAACTCTAGAATTTTACGAAAAACTTCCTACCGATGATCCAAGATATAAGGGACTTACCGGTGAAACAGAAAGCTTTATTCAGACTATCGAGAAGTATAAATATCTCTTTGGGCTGTGCAATAATTAAAAAAAAGAATTATGATTACTTCAAAAAACAATTACTACGAAGAAGATGAAAGACTCTTCTCTACTGGTGATTCAGAATTAGATGATGTCCTAGAAGAGATATATTATTCTGGAATTGAAGATGGTTACGACTATGCTCAACGTGAATTTGCCGTAAGTATTAAAGGCCTGAAAAATAAAGTAAAAGCCATCCCTAGGCATTTAAAAAGAGATTTCACTGCTGGAAAATTAGCGGGAAAAACACTCACAGGACAGAACCTATCTCCTGAAGAAGTTCATCGAGCTGCCGTAAATTCAAGAGCAGTCCTTATCCCTGGATCCAAAGCAGCTTCGAAGGCCACTAAAAAGAGGTTCCTTGATACCAGGACAGGAAAAATTAGAACTGCTTCTAAAAAAGAACTAGAACAGGCAGCGAAGGCTTGGGAGCGATTTGATCGTCGCGGCCGTGGGGCCACAAACGTTGGTTTTGGTTACATGTAATAATTAGTAAATATTTCAGGATAGGTTGAATGTCCTATCCTGAGATCCAATTCAAATTTAAAACTAAACTATACGAATATGAGATGTAAATGTAGAGTTCTGAGCGTCGCTGGGATACCAGCATCAGACGGCAGTATCGTGAGCCAGGACGTGATGGAAGCTTATCTACGAAGTGAAGAGTGTCAGAATGCCCTAGAGATGCATAAGATGATCGGATCTCTAAGCCACCGAGCTCGTGCACTTAATGCTAATTTCCCAGATACCGGAGCTACTCTAAGCAAGGTAGTTGGTAAAGATGATAGCATGATAATCGTTTCTGATAAAGCTCCTGCACCAACTCACTATGTAGATAAAATGTACATTGAGGACGGTTGGCTAATTTGTGAAATTGAACTCCTTGATGAGACGGTCATGGACGACTTTGCGGCACAAAATATAAAAAGACTTAAAGGTATGCTTCGAAATGGAATTATGCCTGGAGTTAGTGCAGTAATTGTCGGTTTCTGGCAGTCTGATAATGGTGTTCATGGTGATTATCTTAAAAAGCTTGTTCAATTTAAGGGCATTGATGTTACTCTTAATCCTTCATGGAAGGCGGCAACTATTCTTAATGTTGAAGAGGACAACGCTGATTCCGAGAAAGAATTTAGTGAGATAGAATATACACCGGAAGATTTCAAATTCTCAGGTGTTAAGGTAAAAGCTTTTTCTGACCTAAGTTCTATCTATAGTGGCCCTAAGTCAAGTAAAATCGACGGACACTATACAACTCTTAAGGCAAAAGTTTTCTCCGCCGATGGTGTTGTATCAGAAATTGAATCGATTCCTGTTCTTGAAGAATCGGTACCTGAACAAAGAGAATTCACACAGGCTAGAGTTCGTGAAGAGCTTAGAGAGATGAAGCTTGGTCTTAGAATGTCCTTTAGAAGATGTCTTCTAAGTTATCGTCAGGCAATTAAGTCTATGGGAGGAACAGAGAAGATAGACCCAGAAGACCTTAAGACGCTGAAGTCTATGCTTAATTCTGAGGTCCTTATGATTCTAAATAAGTGTACGGATCAAGTGATAGAAGGCAAACAAATAAATACTCTCCTAGGCACCAGTTCTATATCAAAGAACTTAAGAGTAGCAGGTCAGGCGCTTCAATTACCACTTCGTCAAGCACACTTAGAGGCTAGAAAGCAAGGATATGTAACTAAGATGAGATATCAAAAACTTCAGGCTGCCTATCTTGAATTTACTAAGGCAGTTACAGAAGAAGTTTTTGGACCGAACAGTGATAAAATGAACCTCGAGGAAGAGGAAGGAGGAGAAGAATAATATGGAAAGACGTAAGCTATTTGAAACAAGGGAGCGTCGGAAATTATTCTCAACTCCCGAAGCCAAGACAAGAAATATAAAATTATTTTCTGAAACCTCAGAAGAAGAAGCATTTCAGAGAGTTTTTTCTGATACTTCTGATGAACTTGAGCTTAAACTTAAAGAGTATAGCGGAAAAACACTGGGCTCAGAAGAATATAATGAGATCTTCGGAGGCCAGAACTTAGAAGAGCGTGGATTTGCAGAGACCTTGGAAGATGGAAATATAAAAATCTCCCCCAGTGCTTTCTGTGAGTCTAGAATGTTCTCTAAGATTGTTATATCTGTTACTAAAACTCTCGAACTAGATCCGGCCGTTATGAGTGAGCCAAAAGAAGCAGTTATAAATCGCTTGGAGGAAGGAGGTAATTTCCCACCCAAGGCTATTGTACTGCTTAAGAAGGCTCATCAAATTCCGGCCGAAGGAGATAACGAGAGGTACCTACATGATTCTGGAATTTCTCATGACCTTCCTCTTGAATTCGGCGGAAGAGTTGTAAGAAAGCCGGACTTTGAAAAAATTATACACGAAAGATACGAAGATGCTCCTACCGACATAATGGAGGTACTTAAGAACAAAGGTATCGTAAAGATCGATGGAGATAATGTAGAAATCATAAAATAAATTAAACAAAACGAGGTATTATGAAGAATACAAGACTAATGGATCGCCTTTTTAGTGCGACCGAAGAAAAAGATCAGGAACTAACAGAACAGGTAGCCAACGATATCGAGGCTGCAAAAGATAATGGTTCCGTAGACACCGATGAACTTAAGTATGTAAATTTAGGTGAAGGAAAAGTTGCTATAACCGATCTAGGAAATGGTGAGGTTACTATTGCAGAAAAAGCAGATGACGGAAACTATGATCTCTATCCTGCAGAAATGAGTCAACAAATTGAGGGATTTATCCACCCGGAAGGGGATGGTGTAACTCCAGGTCCACAGGTTGGCGCTCCCGATGAGCATTATGAGGAACACATGGATCCTCAGGCTCAAGTTGAAGAGCATGTCAATCCTGAAGCAGGAAATGAGCCCAGTGTTGAGGGAACTGCAGAAGCAGGAAGAGAGCCAAGAGCAGAGGATGCTGAAGATCAGGTTTGCCCTGAATGCGGAAAAAATCCTTGTGAGTGCGCCGGTGAAGAAAAAGAATTTTCTGTCTCTACTGACAATGAAGTTGTTCTGAGAATCTTCTCAGATCAAGAATTCTGTGAAAAAGTCTTTAGCGAAGTTCTAGAATCAGAAGAAACCGCTAAAGTTGGAGATCTTAAAGTTGAGAAAGTAGACGACGACTCTGTTGTTGTTACCTCTGAATCAACTGGTGATCAAGCAAAAGTTACTCTCGACGGTGATGAAATGGAAGTTACCGAACTTGACAGCAAGAACTTCTCAAGCGTAGAGGAAGACAGTGAGGCATTCTCTCCTGCTGCAGAAGACTATGATGATCAGTTCCTTCCTATGCATGTCGTCGGCGTAGATTCATTCAACCATGTAATTGTTGATGCACCTGTATATTCTGAAGAAGACGCTCAGGAGCTCGTTGCTAGACTACAGGAAGAAGGCGTAGATGCTGTTCAGGTATTTGATACCTTTGAAGAGGCTCGTGATTATGCCGCAGATCTCCTAAATGGTCTTGATGCTACTGATGTTGACGAACCAGAAGAGGCTACTTTCTCAGATACAGATGACTTTGATCTCTATGTTACCAGATATTATAGCGACAATACTGTATATATGGATCGTTTATTCTCAGAGGCTGCCAATGATGTAGAGACTTCTCAGGAAGTTATCGAAGACGCTATTGAAAATGGCGAGCAGATTGAAAACGAATCCGAAATTGTAACTCCGGTAGATATGAATACCGCAGTTATTGAAGACAAAGAGAACGAAGAATTCACAAAGGTTACTCTTAATGATGATGAACTTCATTTCCGTCCTATTGGAGAATCCGAAGCCGAAGAATTAACATCTCACCTTGAGGTTGACTCTGAAGGCGCTGGACACGATTCAGACCCAGACAGAGTAGAAGAAGGCCGTGAAGAAACAAAGGATTTCTCAGAGTATGAAGATGAATATGATGAGGATGAAAGAGACTTCTCAGAATATGGGGACGAAGACTATGAGGACGAAAGAGAGTTCTCAGAGTATGAAGATGAATATGATGAGGATGAAAGAGACTTCTCAGAATACGAAGATGAATATGACGAATCTGATTATATTGTAGATCGTTACTTCTCTGATACCGATGAAGAAATCTATACAGATGAAGAAGAAACTAAATTCTTCTCAGAAGAAGAATTAATGACCGAATATATGGTTCGTCTATTCTCAGATGAAGCAGATTCTGAAAAAATAGAGGATGCTATTGAATCTGGTGAAGAAATTGAAAACGATGATGAGATTATCACTCCAGTAGATGCCAACACTGCAGTTATTGAAGATAAGGATAATGGAGAATTTACTAAGGCTGAAATGAATGAAGGCGAAATCGAACTACATCCTATTAGTGAAGAAGAGGCAGAAGAGCTTACTAACCATTTAGCTGTAGAAGACGATGAACCTAAGGAAGAGAAGAAATTCTCTACAACCCTTGATAAGTTCTTTGCTGATGCTGGTCTAACTCCAGAAGCTCAGGCAGCCGCTGTTCCTCAAACTGCAGAATTTATTGTAGATGAACAGGGCAATCCTATTCAACCTGTAGAAGCTCCGGTCGATCCATCTGCTGATCCAAACGCGGCTGCTCAGCCTGTTATGACTCCTGAAGCTATTGAAGATAAGGCCGTTGCCGCTGTTCAATCAATTCAGGCCGCAGCAGCTGAAGCGGAAGCACAAATTATGAATGCCAAAGCTGCACCAGTAGAAGGTGCTCAGCAAGATCTCCAAGAGGCTCAATTCTCAGACTATTATGATGATGAAGAAGAGAGAACCTTTAGTGAAACAGATACACTCGTTTCCTGGCTGGAAACAAAAGAGTAATAAATAATTAATAAAAGGAATATAAATATTATGAATAGTTATTCTAATTTCATGCAGACGCCTGAGATGATGGCGGCTCTTGTAAATAGCTCAGTATCCGTAGAGGATGCAAGAATTCGTGCTAATGAATATGCAAAGCTCTTCTCTCGTAACGACGAGATGAAGGATGTCTTTGGCCTTGGAAATAATGGAAATCTTCTTCAGAAGACTTTCTCTGGATATGCCGAGACTCCACTTCTAAGCACTCAGTATTTCAATGCCTCTGTAGCTTCTTATGTAAGCTCATTTGCAGGCTACATGTCAATTGAAAAAGACTTCGATCAGCCTAATGGTCTATTCTATTGGTTCGACGTTCTTGGTGTTACTGACATGAGAAGCGTTATTCCTAACCTTGGTCCTGACAACTATCAGGATATCCAGGCTATGGGTAACTTCCAGCTCTCAATCACTCCTACTACATCTACTGCTTATAGCGCACTTGTTGGTAGAAAGCTCATCCCTGGTACTGTCCGTGTAAAGGTCGTCACCGAGACTGAGAAATATGAACTTGTTGATGACGGTCAGGGCAACTTTATGGCAATTGCTGGAAAGCTTACTGCTGGTTCTCTCAACTACCTCAATGGTAGAATTGAGTTCGAACTCGGTGCAGCTCTAACTGGCGATGCTACCAAAGAGTCCATCACTATCGTAGGTAAAGAGGATGTCACTGGCACTCCTTCCAATACTATCGGTGCTAGCAACGCTCACCAGTTCGATAAGAGATTCCTTGCTAAGATGCAGCAGATCGGTCTTGCTACCGTTCCTGATATGCTCGTAGCTGAATACAATATCGCTGCTCTTGGCGCTATGAAGAAAGCCACCGGTGCTGACATGGCTACTTTCCTCTTCACAAAGCTTCGTGAGATCTACACCAAGGTTATCAACTTCAAGCTCGTCACTACTCTTGAGGAAGGTTATGTAGGTTCCGTAATGGATGACCTCGACCTCAACAGAGCTACTGGTGACATGGTTCAGAGATTCCATGACTATCGTAGCCAGGTTGACCTCTTCGACGCTTACCTAGTTAATGTTGAGTCCGCTCTCGCTAACAAGGCCGTCAAGGGTGTAACCGTTACCGCCTATGTCGCTGGTAACCAGGCTTGTAACCAGTTCCAGAAGGGTTCCTTCATTGGCAAGTGGGAAAGAAATACTAAGAGCTCATACATCAACGACCTCTTAGGTTGGTACAATGGCATTCCTGTGCTCCGTTCCACCGATATCGTTGAGGGTGAGGGTGAGGCTACCTTCTATGCAATCCACAAGACTGCTGATGGTCAGATGGCTCCTCTAGCTCGTGGTATCTACATGCCTCTAACTGACACTCCTACTATTGGCAACTACAACAACCCGACTCAGATGGCTTCCGGTATCTACTATCAGGAAGGCACCAAGTATATGGCTCCTGAGCTCGCACAGAAAGTTGTCTTCAAGTACGGCTTCTAATCTTAGATCTAAAGTATCTTAGATTAATTATAAAAACCTCAAAGAGAGAATCTATCCATATGAATTTATCCTGTGGGTAGGTTCTCTCTTCTTTTTTAATAAAAAGAAAATCTAAGATGGCAACTACATATACATTAAAGAGGAAATTATTTGCTTTCGGTATAAATAATCTAACACAAGCCTTCTCTGGAATGTCTAATGCAGCACGAAATACAGCGAATTTAGCTAGAACAAGTGCAGTAAACGCAGCAAAAGCGGCGGGTCAAACTGGAACTGCTGTAACTCAAGCTGGAAAAAATGCTTTTAATGCTGCTAAAAAAGTAGATTTAAGTACAGCAGATAGACTCAAGGCTGGAGCTAAAGGTACGGCGGGCCTGCTCGGTGGCGCTGCCCTAGTTACAGGCGGAGCGGGGCTTGCTCTTGGAGCATCCGACGGTTAATAATATAAATAAAATAAATATGGCAACTACATATACATTAAAGAAGAAATTATTTGCAGACCCTAACCAACCAGGAGAGCAGAAAAAAGGAATGTCTACTGGAGCCAAAGTAGCAATTGGCGGAACACTAGCAGCTGCAGGCGCAGTCGCTCTCGGTGCTCGTGGAGCAGGAGGTATGGGAAATCTCATGTCTAAGGTTGGAAATGCATATAAACAAGCAGCAACTCATGGAGGAGGAACAATGGGTGGAATTAAGGCGGCTGCTACAAGTATGGGAAGAAGCGTTAAGGCAGGAGGTAAGGATCTAGTAAACGGCGCTGGAAATTTACTTAAACCCAAGGGAGCATAAATGTCTGAAATCATCTATAAAGGCCTAGACTTAGTTTCTAAAAAAGGCTGTAAGTTTTTTAATATAAAGGAAGGAAAAGTAAATTCATTAACCGAAGATACAGCTACTTCTACATTAACTCTAACTTTTGTCCCAGGAACTCCACTAGGCCTTTTAGTAGATGAATTAGGAATTAAATTCTATGGAGATCCTGATGAAGTTCTAGAGGCTCTTACAGGACTTAAAAAATTTACTACAACCTACGTAACTTTAAATGGGCTGAAGTTTCAAAAAATGACTGCAGACCCACATATCTTTCACATGATTATTGTATCTGACAGTGAATCAAGGGTAGTACAAGATTATAATTCTACTACCATAGTTGTCTCAGAAGAAGATGTAGATAATCAAGAATTTATAGATTTCTTGTTCTGGTCCGGCGGATTAAAATTTCTACGACCGGTCGGAAATAAGCCGAAGTGTTATAAGATAAGAAATTTTCCAAAACTTCTCTTCAAGGATTCAGACCTGACTCTTACTTCGGATTCTACGACCGTTTATTCTCTCCGCCGAAGATATGACGATTATGTTATAAGATCCATAGACTATCAAGATCAATTTATTCTAGAACTCAGACGTATTCTGTCCGATTATGGAATTGAACTCGTCCGGTGGAATAGAGAGGAAACACTAGCAAAAACCTCTTATATATCCTATCGCTTCGACCAAACTCCTGTCAGAATTCATCACCCAAATTATAAAGATGATTGGGATAGGGTCATGCAACACAGGGTTCCAATTCAATTCACCCTTAGGACACCAGATACGCCGATGTTCTTTGATTTTAAAAATAAATACAATAATGTAAATCTTCTCACTAACCTCTGTGAATTCAAAACCTCCGACAGATATGGACAAAGGTGGAGTTGTGGGGTTAAGTGGGGACAGATAACAGAGGACTTTAATCACCAATATCAGTCCGACGATAATTCAAACTTCTCAAATCAATGTCAATTCAGTGCAGACCTATATTTCTATGAGGTCTTAGATGATAGATATAATTTTGTAGAAGAGATAAATGCAATTCTGGTAGCTTCAGATACCGGTGAAAAATTAAATAAATGTTAGATGATAGAATTTAGACAACGAAGGGTCCTTGAACAAGACATGATGCCGGAAGCAATAAAGTATCTTAAAAAACAAGGAACCCCATTTACTATAATAACTCCTGACAAAGCAGATGAAGCTTCCAGAGTTAATTCAAAGTCTTTGGTCCTAGTATCTTTTAAAAGAAATACTTCCGGCTACTATGAGATACAAATTAAGGATAAGGAGTTTTATAGATATAATAAAAAATTACTAGAAAGTATCTGTGGAATGAGAATTACAGGTACAGACGAGAAAGCTAGAACATATACTGCCGAGGACGATCACCTTGGAAAAGTACTTAATGTAATAGATCTCCTCGGATGGGAAAAAACATTATCAGTTGTTAAATCATGATAGAATTTAGACAAAAAGAATTTTCTGAGTACGATGCCATGAGATATCTTTGGACAGAGCTTCAGAAAAATGATGCATGGAGGAGAAGAATACAGATAATCGGCTCTAACTCTCTCGTCCCGATACTCAAAGGAAATAATATTGTAATTGAAAGGTTTGTGATATCAACGAGAACCTTTCATAAAGACAGATATAGAATGTATCTTAAAATTGGCGCCAAAGCAAAAATGCCAGATGCAGTAAGACTTCCAGGACAGCTTAGATATAATAAATTACTTGGATCATCCTTAAAAGTTGGAGGTAGTATCTTTGCTAAACAAAAGAATAATTCTGAAATAGAAGGGCCAATAATATTTAAACAAAAAGAATTTGAAGAGAAGAAGAAGAGAAATAATGGTGGAGGCGGCGGTCCAAGACCAACGGTGTCCACTGAACTATTTCCCCTTTCTGGCGAAATTCAATACGAAACCACAGTACCAAGAGGAGATACAATAGATTATGATAAAAAGAGTAGATCAATTGTTCTTGAATTTGACACAGTTCAAGATGCAATCAACGCTCTTAACATTCTTCCTTTTGGACTCAACTATAAAGTTTATCTTCTCGATCTATGATAATAAAAAGATTCTCAGCAACTAAAGTTCTTAATACAAATTCTTCGGTAGGGTTTGTTAAAGGAAGAAAATATGATACCGACTTTGATAGACTAGGGAGATCTAGTACTCAAAGAGAATTAAGTAAAGATATAGGTAAGCTGAATTTTTCCTCAGAACTCAAAGAAGCTAAGAAAAAAGCACAAAAAGAACTAAAAGAGACTGAGGATATAAATACAGAGATACGGAAGAATAGGAAAGAATTAAATAATGGAAGAACAGGAAAATGGCTACATACAGATTAAAAAGAAAATATTTTGGACTTGCTGACGCTGCTCAAAATACTCTAGGTGCTGTAGGCGGAGCGGTTAAGTCTACTGCGGGTGGAGTTATGGAAGGTGCCGGTAAAGTATTAGACTCCAGTGCCGGCGGCTTAGCTGGTAGAATTGCTGGCGCGGCTGCAGGATCTGCACTAGGCCCTCTTGGAACTATTGCTGGATTTGCATTTGGTAATAAATTATCGAGAGGTCTTGGTAAAGGTCTCAAGAATGCAGGACAAGACCTACAAATGTAGCATAGGAGGACTTGCCTATGGCTATTTATATATTTAAAAGAAAATATTTTGGACTAGCTGCTGGCGTCGGAAAAACATTAAATGTTTTAGGAGGAGGAAGTTCTAAGAACGTTAGTACGATGAATAAAGTTATGGGAGGAATGTCAGCTGCTGGAATGGTTTCGACAGCTGCAGCAGGGAAGAACCAGCGGGCAGAACAAGACGACCAAAACCAACAAGCTCTTCAAGAACAAAAAGAAAAGCTGAATCAATTGAATAACCTTGCTAAATCATGATACAATTTAGACAAAAAGAATTTATATTAGGAACTGTGGCAATGGTTGTTCCTGAAATGGTTCAGAGTCATAATCAGAATAAAAAAGCCGCAGAACAACAGGAAGAATTTCAGAGACAAAATGCTAAGCTTCAACAAAAACAGAATGAGGCTATGAATAAGATAGCTAAAGCAGCTGAAACAGATCCATCAAAAGCACAAGCTGCTGCTGGAATTCTACAACAAAAATCATATACTTCACTAGGTCTTAAAGCCGGAGTTAAGCTAAAAAGAATTGGTCAGACAGCTTTTGAGTTTGCTAGAGGACTTAATAAATCTGGTGCAGGAAATAATATAACTGGAAAACTAGGTCAAGGACTTGCTATGGGAACAACCATGGCAGCTATTGGCTATGGAATTGATAAAGCTATTCAGGCTGACAGAAAGAGATTAACTGGTGGAGCACCTCTTCCAAAACCAGAGATATCTCAAGAGGAAAAAGCAAAGAAAAGAAAGAAGGCTTTAGCCAAAGTTGCTGCAGGTACTGCTTTAGCGGCAGGAACTGTCCTTGCTGCTAAACATGGAGCTTTAGGAAGAGGGTTTGAAAATCTGTACAAAAAAGCAACAGGACCTGGGGCTGGACAATGGTGGAAGAGAAAGCTTGGTCAAGTAGGCGACTCATATAAGAAAGGATTCAAAGAACAGTTTGTCAAAGATAACGGAAAAATAAATATTGGAGGCACAGCTATGACTTTGGGCTTTGGAGCTATGGGTGGACTAGGATATTTAGGTGAAAGAAAACAACTAAAAGCCCAAGCTCGGGCGCAGCAGTCTCAGGAGCAACAAAAGCAATATGCAGAAGTACAACAACCAGATCAACTCTCACAAAAGAAAAGGGGATCTGTTCTTAAGAAGGTTGCTATTGGTGCTGCCGCGACGGCAGCGACTGTTGCTGCAGCCAGAAGAGGCGTCCTCGGCACTGGACTAGCCAAGAAAACCAATAATATGTTTATGACTTATGGTAAGAAAATTGCTGGATCTAAAGGAAATAAACTTGGTAATTGGATGATGGAATCTGGTGCTAAACAATGGGGAAAAGCTCAAACTAAAGCAGTATCAAGAAATTTAAGAAATTTAGCAGAAGCAGGAAATACACGAGCTGAATCAGTTCTTCAAAAATTAGATCCGACTAAGTATGCAGAGCGAGCAGCTAGGGGAAGACTTAATGCCATAAAAAGCGGAAAAGTATCTGATACCATAGGAGAGACTGTTCTAGGTGGAATGTCTAGTGTTATGGGAGTTGGTAAAAAACAGACCAACAGCTTTCTAGCGCAAATGGCAAATGATAAGACTAATTCAAGAGCTACCAAAAATCTTGCAACCTGGTTAGGAAAACATAAGAAAGCTGCTTTAATAGGATCAATCGGCGTAGGATCATTAGCATTTAAGCCGTTTACTTGGGGAGATAAAACCGTGCGAGGAGCGACAAGAGCAGTAGATAAAAATGCATTTGCTTATGAAAAGTCTAAGGAACAGCAGATTCCTAGTGAATAAATATTAATAGAAATCTAAAATGGGAACTTATATATTAAAAAGAAAAGCTTTCACTAAGTATGATGAAACTGATGCTTTAAAAAGAGCAAAAGATTCTGATATTTTAGCTGAAAAGGCAAAGAAGCCGATGACTAATGGTACCGCTATAGCTACTGGTGCCTTAGGAGGAGCTTTAGTTGGTGGATTGGCCCTAGGCGCCGGAAAAATGATTGTTGGGACTGGAGGACCAAGAGCTGTAACGGGCGGAGTTTTCAACAAAGCTCGAGCAATTGTTGGAAACGGCGCAGGCAGATTTTTAAGGGGAGCAAAACCTGGACTTATAGGTGGCGCCGCTATTGGAACTGCAGTAATGCTTCATCGAAGGGGAAAAGAAAAACAAGAAAATGAGTTTTATAACCGTCGTCTAGAATATGCCAAACGACAAGCAATGAGAAGAGAAAAGGCAGACTGGAAAGCCAATATGACTCAAAGAGATGGATACTCTTATTAGATAAAATTTATATGATAGAGTTTAGACAAAAAGAATTCGGTAAATTTAAGGCAGCACTCAAAAAAACCTTTGATGATCCAGTAAAAACTACCCTAGCTATTACAAGCACAGGACTGGCTGCAGCTAACCTCGGTCTAAATATATCTAAAAAGAAAAAAGATGCAGAACTCAATAAAAAGCAAACACAAGCTATGGAAGATTTAACCAAAGCTATTAAAGAGTCTACAGAACTAACAAAATCTAAATCTAGATCTAATAATGACGTAGAGTCAAGAGGATTAAGAGGTTTTTTCAGAAGAAGATAACATAGCCAGTGTTCATATCTTTTAATAAAAAATTAAAATGATAAAATTTAGACAAAAAGACTACAGCTTTCTTTCAAATATATTAACTGGTGCCAGTCTAGGAGCAAGTGCCGGAACTCTTGTAGCAGGTCTAGGAAAAGGTATTCGTTTTAAAAAGAAGGAAACTTCGGCTCCGAATTCTCAACTTGGAATGGAACCTTTAGGAACTGTCTTGATTGGTGCAGCTCTTGGTGCATTTGCTGGGGCTACTTGTTCTAGTATTGATGCTATTTCTAAAAAATCTAATATTCGTTCTACCGCGAATAATAGACTAATGAATAAAATAGTAAATGCACTAAAATCAGCGGGACTAAAAGAAGGAAGCGATTTTACTAGAGACCCAAAGGAGTCTTCTAGACTTAGGACGAAGATTTGTATTTCAATATCGAGAGTTGATGGAGAACTGAGAATTTTAATTAATCAAGTATCAGATCCAAAGCTCAAAGATATAACTAAGGACTTGATCAAAAATATACCAAACTACTCTGCGGTTACTGAGAAACAGTCCGATAGATTTAATGACATTATTATAACCACTATATCAGATTCTTCAGCCGATGCAGGACTAGTAACTGGTATAGCTGAAAGATTTATACATTCAGGATATCCAGTTTATCTTATTGAGGTTGGATAATATTTTAAATTAATAATAGAATATGGCAGAATGGAAACAAACCCTTGAACCGTATGTAAAGGTTAAGGAAAGAATTAGAACAGCGGCCCTAAATCCTACGGTCGGCGAAGATTTGATAGTTGGGGCAGCTTTTATATCAGACGCTGGTCCTTCTACTCCAACACTAATCACAAGCCAGAAAGAGTTTATTGAAACTTATGCATCTGGTGGAGAGTTAACAAAGGATTATATCGAAGGACTTAATAGATTTTATATGGGAGACGATTCTAGCCTGGCGGGAATTATGTGGGCTAATGCATATCGTCTGGCTGGAAGTACTAAGATGCTATGTGTCCGTGCTTCTAAAGCAGACAATCTATACTATGCAAAGCCTCTAGATATTAACTCTGGTCTAGATGAATATGTTCTTAAAGATGGAAATCTCTTAAAGAAAATCTCTGGAGGATTTAAATTTGTTACCGACTGGGAAGGTGATGAGGCTGACCATAATACCGACGGCTGGTCTATTGCAGTAAGTAATGTTGGTGTTTTTGGTAACAGAACTACAGATGACGGTGCACAGTATGATTACTATGTAGGAAATCTTGTTGACCTTGTAGATCAGCTAAATGAGACATCGATGTTCTTCTCACCTAAATACAAGTTCTATAAAGATGCTAAGATGCAGGAAGAGGTAGATAGCCCAGAAATCTTCAAGGACCAAGTTAAGTGTGTTGTTTTTGAAGAAGTTTATCTTGCATCAGGATTCCTTGAGAGCGAATATACAGAGCCAAGAGAGATCACAATGGATGCTTGCAAGTATATTATTCCTTGCCAGGTAGACTGGACTGAGAATAACTTACCTCAAGAAGCATGGATTGATCTTAACTCTGGTGCAGCTAGTGGATTTGACGAGTCTAAATATTTTGCATTAAATATTTATAACTCTAGCTCAGAACTTAAGGTTAGAATTAGAAGATTTAATCACGACGCAGTCGTTGCCAAATCAATTTCGGACACTAACAAGAAACAACTGAACAGAGAAGGTGAATCTCCTTATACTGTTCTTCCGACGGTCTTAGATACCTTCACAAAGAATGGAACTAAAGAACCCGACGAGAAGATTCTCTATCGTGACTTCTTTGAAATTGCAGTTTTTGATCCGAGCGTGAATGAAGAAGTTGCATTCTTCACTGTTGGAAATATTCTTGGTAGAGGAGATATGGAAGTCTCTGAAATTAACGACATGCTTAAGATGATTTCTCTGGAGCTTCCCGATGATCTTCATGACCTAGGACTAAATTACTTCGGATATGATAATGATGACTACCACTGGGTTAAAATCTCAGAAGAAGAAGCATCTGGATTTAGTGTAAATACTATCTCTAATGTTTCAGATCTTCCAAGAGAGAATGTTCCAGTTGGCGCTATCTTTAGAGTTACTGAAGGTTCTGAAGCCGGGCTCTACAGATATGAAGAGAATGGAACTAGAGACAATCAGTGGCAAAGCAATGACGGAAAGAAAGAGTCTCAGATTTATGTAGATCTTTCGATTGATCCGGATACTTGCAGCATCCTTAATATAACCGATGGCGATCTTAAGAGAGCTATAGATAAGATTCAGGAAAATGAGGTTTATATTGTAGAGGGACTAACCGACCTTGGAAATACTGAACCAAGCTTCCAGTCTTATTTAGCTAATCTTGCTATGTCTGAAGACGGAAACTATTTCTATCCAATTTCTACAGTCAATAGCACTAATTATATGACCATCGGAAATGGAGCCAATAGAATTTCTCAGGATTCTTGGAAACTTTATATGAGTGCCCCATGGGATATTGATACCGGAACCCTTGGATTTAAATACATGGCTTCTCCGTCAGTTATCTTCTGGGAAGGTGTTGCTCAGAACTACAGAAATAATAGACCGTATGTAAGTCTCTTTGGTCAGACCTACGGTAAAGTTGGATATCAGAGACCTGTGGTTGAATTTAATAAGAGACAGAGACAACTTCTTCTCTCAAAGAAAGTAAATACTGTGATGTGGAATACCAATGCTCAAATTTGGCAGATGAATGATAACTATACTAAGCAATCAGAGAATACCATTATGAATGACGAAGGAAATGTCAGAATGGGTATTCATATTGCTAAAGTACAGCCTATCCTCCTTGCCCAATTTATTGGTAAGAAGATTACTGAGAGACTTTGTGCAGATGTAAGAAGCGTTGAGGAATACTTCCTAAATACCCAAATTATGAGCCTCGACGGAAATGCTCCTGAGGCTTTCCAGGTATTCTGTGAATATGACCCAGTTCTTGCTCGTCAGAATAAGATCAAGGTTTGCATTAATATCAGATTTGCAAGATCTCTGAAGTTTGTCAACGTTCTCCTTCAGTACTTTGATACTGGAATGGACATAAGTAGTGACATTTAATTAAAAACTATATAGGGGAGGGGCTAAACCTCGTGTGATTTCTACATATCTTTAGCTCCTCTCTTTTTATTTTATAACTAGGAGAAAATGGATAAAACAAGATTAGTAGACCTTAAGAAGAAAATTCTAATTCGGTCTAGTATGTTAGCTATAAGCTCCCTAGAAGAAATTCTTGGACTAAATGATTATATATCTGCCGATGAAGCTCTCCTAGAAATTATAAAAAAAGCACTAAGAGAGTTTGAAGTAACCCTTCCCCTTATGCTAGAAATGAAACTAAATAAGGGACAAATGAAAACCTGTTACGAAATGGGTGATGGTTGGGGATGGGCAGAGAGACGCGGTTGGTATGAAATTAAATCCAACTTCACGCTATTCTTAGACTGTATTATAGCTGAAGACCAGATTGTCTTAGTCCCAGTTTCTACTCCTTACATACGTTTCCCAGGTTCGTGGCCGACTGCAGGGGAGTATCAGCATGTTACAGAATATCGTCGACCATATGTCTTCTTAGGCGATTGGTGGGATCCATATCAATGCTTCTACCTTAAGGGAATATGTGCTAGACCGATTATTCCAGATTTTGCAGCAGACAAATCATTTAATCCAGACTCGACTAAGGGAGCAATATATTGGCTTAATGTAGAAGAGGGTGCACAGGGAAATTACTTCATGGATCTATGTATGGTTCATGTCCTAGACTACATCAGACAACTTAAGGCTTCCGTCCAACTTCCTAACTCGCCTCTAGAAATTCTCAGTCACGTAGATATAGCATATCAAGAACTACGTGCAAGGTGTGATAATTATGCACTGCAATCTTCTTGGTATGGGCAATTAGTATTATGATACTCTTGCGACAGAAAAACTATAGTTTTGGAATAACTAAGGGCTTTTTAGGATATAGAAGAGCATCTAATAGATTAAATGAAGGTATAGCTGCAATTAAATCCGGAGCTCTTGAAAGCCTGTATCAAAGCTCAAATCACCCAAAAGTATTAAGAGCCAAGGCAAAACAAAGGTATTTTAGAATTCAGAGAGCAGGAACTAAACCATATAGACAAGCAATAGAAGATCAAAATAAATTAATTAATGGAGTAGCTAAAGCACAAACAATGGTCTCAAATCCTGGAAATACTGTTGCTGATGGAATTGTTTGGTCTGCGAAGAATCCTGGCGCTGCTGTAGGAACTGCTATAAATTACGGCGGAGTCGCTGCAGCATTAGGAGCAGGAAATCCCGGTCTTGCTGCTAGAATACAAGTAACCCCGATAATGCCAGCAGCCGCAGCAGTAGATCAAGCAGCTCAAAAGGCATTTCCATGGTGGAAAAAAGCTGTTACTAGAGCCGGACAAAGTGCTGAGGCAGTGACAGAGCCAATACGAGGTTTAAGTATGGAAGAATTACAAAGTCTTGGGCGAGTACTTCAAGGAACCCCATTACCTGGAGATTCAGCCCTTGGAGGCCAAGCTATCTCTAGAGTTGGCGAAAAAGGTGGAAAACTATTAATCAGAGTTGGTGAAAAAATATTTGAAACTCCAAGAAAATTATTATTTGGAACGGCATGATAAAATTTAGACAAAAAGACTTTAGTCTTAAGGAGGGTCACTATACAGGCCCAAAAGATATGGATAAAGTTCCTGGTGCTATTGAAGTAATAGGCAAAAGCGCCATTGGAGGAGCTTTAGCCGGAAGCGCTGTTGGAGCAATGTTAAAAGACTCAACTGCATGGGAAGGATTTAAGACCGGTGGTAAAGCTGGGGGTATAGCCGGAATCTTTCTTAAATTCTTTATTAATTATCTTCACAAACCAATGTCAAAAGTCAAATTCCAAGAGATCGATAGAAATATAAGAAGAGAGTTTGGAATTTATAGAATGGCTGGGGTTACGATTGGAGATAAATTAGATAAGAGAGCAGATATAGACGAAAAATTCGGAATCTCAGATAGGCAAGTTTCTAAATATAAAATAAATTTTGCCATCCAAGATAATAAAATTACTATGTATACCTTTGACCTCTCCAATGAAGAATTAGATAAGGTAGACAAAACACTTGATTATTATTGTAAAAAATATACCGGTATGGAATATAATAGTAGCGTAATAAACTATAAATTAAATTCATATGCTGTTGATATCGTGTTCACTAATTATCAAGTTATTAGTAATTTTATAATGGAGCTCTCACAAGTTCTTGGATGCAAGATCAATCTTCTTGATAATAAAGCTATAGTAGATTCTAGACTACGTGAAGCAGGCGAAGAAGGCGGTCTCGGGGAGGAAACCACTAAAAATTTTAGTGTAGCCGCACTAGGAAAATTTGAGGCACTAAAAATTCTCGCAAAATCTGGACTATGTTCCATAATAAATACTAAAAAAGGACCTGGTATATCTTTTGCAAATTTTATTTGTGGGCTTCTACTTAGCGCGGCATACAAAATAACCGCAGAGGAACTAATTAAAATGGGTCACCCTGCTCCAAGAGAAGATTTTGGAAATACTTATCTTGAAGGCGTTCTTAAGAAGAATAAATATATAGAGGGATTTCATTATACTGTAGGTTCCAAGTCTGATGCGCCTGTTCAACTATCTATGATTTCTGGACTCTTAATAATTACAGCAAATAAGGGGAAAGAGTCTGAGGAATTAGATAAAATTCTTAAACCCTGGCTCCTCAAGATGGGAAGAAAAGATACGGGAAGAGTTATAGTTTGGACTTACAGCATTCAGAGCAGAAAAGAAGCTGAACTTATTATTCAGAAAGTAATGAAGGCTTATCAAGGGAATATAAATTTATACGACAAATGATTATACTACGAAAAAACTTCTCTTTATCTGAAGTTAAAGAAAATTGGGAAAATAAACTAGCAGAAAAACCCACCGGAATTCAAGCGCTTAGTCCTGCAAGAAGGAATAGTGCAAATACTACTAGATGGAAACAGTTTAATAAAGAAACTGGTGGAAACAGGTGGAGATTAAATGCCGGACAAACCAGGAAAGATTTCCAATCTTGGCAACAGCAGAAATATGGAAATACTATATAAACTATATGGCAAGAGTACAACAAATAGTAACAACTGGAACTAGAGGCAGGGATAACAGGCATAAAAAAAGACGCGGAATTCACTCAAAATGCAGAACGTCAAAGCTTAAGTCATCCAAGCACTATGTAAAACCATACAGAGGACAAGGAAGATAGTTATGATAATTTTACGAACTAAGAGATTTACTTACATCGGAAAAACTAGAAAGGATGAATATACACATCTCTTAGGGAAAATCAGAGATGAAATATATGATCATCCGAATATACTAGAAGAGATAGAAAACGATGCTAGAGATCTTGGATATCAAGAGGATGATTTTATACGAGAGATGGGAATAGTGTCTAGAAAACATGTAGATCCAGATAAAATTCTTCTGGAAGTAAAGCATTCTAGATCAGATAAAACACTAGTAGCATGCCTCTCTGATGATAATATCTCTCTTATTCAATATAAAAATATCTCAGAACAGAGATTATATTCAGGGAATCGACAAATGATTGACAGAATAACAAAGAAATTAGATAACGCAGGACTTGATGATTATGATGTAGCATCTAGAATACCGAATGACTCAATATCAATAACATCTGACCTGGGAAATCTTAAACTATATTTTCCATATGAATATGAATACAGTCAATATGATATCGACGATTTTATTAGAGGACTGTCCGGAGCATTTAAAACAAAGACAGTCCCAGACGGAGATATTTATGTTATGACTATATATGGTGGAAGATTAAATGAGATACAATATTTTAAGCTCCTCAAATACATTATAGAGGAGAACGAATTTGTTACAATTTTAGAAGACGATAAGTAATTATGGCTGAAGATATGGCTGCTAAGAGTTTGGACAGAGCCAACGAACTCTATGCACTTGGAATGAAGAATATTAAATTACATATGGCTCTTATGGGAACTGACTTTGTTGTCTTACGTCCCAAAGATAATTCTAAATGGAAAAATGTCTTCGGCGGCACATACTCTTCTCAGTCAGCATTGGAAAATGATTACGATGAATTTCATACTAGACTAATCGTTAATCAAAATGAAATGAGAGATGTCTGGGCTAGAAACCGAGATACACTTGAGTCTTATAGCCCAGACGGTTCTCTTGAAGTAGGTGATGAGCTTCAATATACAAGAAATAAAAGAACATATCGATTTAAGATTATCATGAAGCAAGGATATTCTGAGGCCGCCGATGTTCTTTTTGTATACACGCTATCATCAATAATTGAAACCCTAGATGAATAATGGAAGAAAAAAGAAAAATAACTTCCGGGAATAAGATACCGGGGTGTGAACGATTGACTCGCCCCGAAGAAATACAAGGCCTTTCCAAGTATCTAGGGGCAATAAGAGATACACAAGAACAGTGGATTTCTGAAAATATGCCAGACAGTCCACTTTCAGGACCAGAGGATGCTAGGATAAAAACTATAAAACTCCCAGATAAGAGGATAAGATTAGATGGAAATAAGGATGTAGTTTTACCAAATCATAAGGAAGGTCTTGATATTGAGCATGAAATAAATCTACCACGAGGAAAAGAAAAATTAGATGTAGAAGATCCAAAGCTTAAAAAAGACAAAATAAGATTAAAAGTAGAGGATCCAGAACTTAAAACCGATAGGATAGATATTCATGTAAAAGACCTAAAAGAACTTCCGGATGATAAAGTAGATATACACCCCAAAGATCCAAATTCTTTACCGTCCGATAAGGAACCGCTGAATGTAGAAGATCCAAAACTTAAGACTGGAAAAGAAAGACTTGTTATAGAAGAGCCTGTAGAGCTTCCGGATTCTTTAGTTAAGATATCTGTAGGAGAACTTCCAGGTCTTCCAAAAGATAAAGAAAAAATTTATCCTCAAGAAGTCGATGTATCTCTTCCTAATTCGAAATCAACATTAAATAATATAGAAGATCCAAGTCTTCCAGAAGGACTTATTGAACTTCAAGATCTTCGGAATATCAAGTTACCAGAAGGAAAAGAAGGAATATCCGTAGAATTTCCTAAAGAACTTCCTGATACTACTGTCGATATAAATCCTGAAGAACCGGATGATCTTAGACAACATATTGAAAATCTTTTTGCAGAAGAACCGGACGATCTAAGGCAACAAAGACTTGGATTAAGAATAACTGAGCCCGAAAAATTACCTTGGGAGGTTCTAGAAATTAGTCCAGATTTCCCAGATAAGCTTCCAGATGATAGACTTAGAATATCTCCAGAGGGGCCCGGGGAGCTTCCAAAAGATAGATTAGAAATTCATCCAGAAGATCCAGAACTCCCAAATTCTAGAATAGATATTAATCCTGGGGATGTAGATCTTCCTGACTCAAGACTTGATATTAAACCGGATGAAATAGGAGAACTTCCAGGGGACAAACTATACATAGATGTTCCAGATATAAAAAGAATAGAAGAAGTTCTTGATTCAATGTCAGCCGACGAACTCTACGAAGAATTAATGAATCTTCTAGTTCCTGGTCAGACGGGCGCTGAACTAACTGGACAAGGGAATGTAGAGCTCGCTGGAATTATTTCTGCCTATCTTGGAGATACTCAATTATCGGATCGTAGAGCACATGAAGTAGCACAGAAAATCGCAGACACTCTTCAAAAACAGAAGAAGCTCCTAGACTATGCTGGATACATAGGAAAAGAGGGCCGAGACAGAGAAGAAACTTTAAGCGAGAAAGCAACAAAGTCTCAGTCCCTAGATATTCCTGAGAAAGATACTATTCTATCAAAATATACAGATCAACAGTATAGGCAAGAATATGGGGAAGAAAATAGAGTTCAAAGGGCAAAATATCAGGTATCAGAAAATGAAGATCCAACAAGAAATCCAACCAGCTTCTTAAATCCGGCTCTATATGATCAGGATAGATATATAAGAAGACTGGCTGAATTAGCCGCAGATGCCGCTTCCAATACAAATCTCGGAAAATTATCTTCTACAACACGAGAATATATTCTTAAGAATACACTAATGGCTCTAGTAGTAGCTAGAAATAAACTTGAGAAATTGACAGGCGTTGATAGATCTAGACTTCCAGGCGGTAGTGCTGTTTTGGAAGGAATTCAGTCTCTAGTTCAAGGAGGGGCTACTGGACTGGTTGGTGGTGGAATTGGTTCTTTTATCAGAAGAGGATTTAATTCTATAGCTCCCTTTATAGATGGAATTACTGGTGGAATAGATACATCTAAACCACAGAATAGACCAAAAGGAAAGGTAGATATTGCAACTGGAAGGCTTGAAGAGATTAGAACCGAAAAATTAAGAAGACTGAATAAAGAATCTATTTCGACTGATGTAGTAAATGCTCATAAAGAAATTGTAGATGGATTAACAGGTGAATTGGGGAAAGTAGTGAATAATATATCAACAACGGCCCAACTTAGTCTGAATGGCGTTTATGATAGTCTAGGACTAGATGATGGCATTGCAGCAACCCTAATGGCACCTCTTATTAAGAAAAAAGATAGCTTAGTTGAGAAAATAAAAGGAGCTACGGATAATTGGAAATCTGCTCTTAGGGGAGAAGTTGTATTTAACACCTCTGATTATTTTGCTGGGGAAGGAATAGAACTGACGCTTATGGATCTTTGTCCAAACTCTGATTCCATTAATACACTTGAAGATTTTAAACAGGCGCTTATAAATAGCCCGTATATTACTAACCCATGGAAGCTTATGAAAAGAAAAGATGGAAATCTAACCCTTGATACAAACGCTTACTGGGAAGTTGTAATAGAGCCATATATAAGTAACACTCAAAACGGAGGATGGTCATATCTTCCATCAATCGCAGAAATCAACAGAGAAAATACTATAGAACACAATCATCATACAAAATATTCTAAATGGATTCCTATTAATGGGTTTGAACTTCAAAAATCTAAGCTAGTTTCTAAATCTCTTGGTCTTTTTGATGGAGAAATTAACTATCCAGTTTCGGTAGAATATACCAACGAGCTTAGAATTTCTGTAGTGGATGATCAGTATAAGTCTTGGAGAAGATATTTTCAAAGATGTGCAGATGTATCTACATATTTTTCTGAAGCACATGATAGGTACTTCTATATGAAGGAGTTTGAAACCATTCCTACAGCAATAGATAAGTCAATGATTTGTATAGCCTATTACAAGAATGTAACATTTAGAATTAGGGTTTATTGTATGACTCCTCAATATTCTACTATAAAAAAATTTGATCTTCTCTGCGTTATGAAAGATTTTAATGAAGAATATTCTGGAGAGATAGAGGGAGGTGGACAAGATCTAAGCATTTCCTTCTCTATTGTAGGAGAAAACCCTCCTGATGATACCATCAACGGAAGCGAAGTTCCTAGATCACCTCTTGAATCTGATAGTGCTAAGCCGGCCCTAGAACAAGCTGCCAAAAACTCAACGACTAACCCTAAGGTTCTTTCAGGATATGCAAAAGCTGGAACAGATAGGCAGGACTTGAACAATGCCTTACTGCAAAACTCTCAACTAACAACTCCAAGTATATTAGATAGCAATATTAATGCATTAGAAACAAGATATACAAGAATTAATACAGCTATTGAAGAACTATTAGAGGAAAGAGATATATATTTGTAATTATGTATATAAAACTTGGAACAATAAAAGCCAATAGATATTACGATGATCCAGATGATTTTATGATTTTGTCCGAGGTTCCAAGTTCTTCAATGTCCTATGAATCTCCGACTAGGGTTAGGTCTCTGGATGAGCTAGATATTTGGTTTGGAAAAACATATTCAGAATATTCTTATCTACGAGAACTCATAGAATCTGGTGTGACCTTGTATCTCTATAAACCAGTAAATCCTGGAACACAAGATACAACAAATTATATAGATATGTATCTTGAAGGAACTACCAAATTTCCTTCAATTGATTACATTAAAGAATATATTCCGGCCAGAAGTAATACTAGATATCATTCATCGGACGGTGTATGGATATTCTATGATAATTCGTGGATTCAGGAAAACGATCTAGTTTCTGAAGAATCATCTAAGTCTCTTTTAAATAGGGATACTCTGATAATTTCTGAAAGTGGAAAATACTGTCACCCAAATTATTTTCCAGATAATGGAAAAATTTTTAAAACACCTGAAGTCACGTCTGAAATTACGTATTCTAGAGATTCAGGAGTTTATGTAACAAAAATTTCCTGGACTGGGGAGCCTATTCTTAATGGTGAATACTTAGGATTTAAATCTTTATCAGGCAAGTGGATAATCTGCTATAAAGGGGATGGAGAAGATATTAAGAATAAATTTGGAAGGACTAGTACAATTACATATAAAAGTATAAATGATTTTGAAGATCTAGTTAATATTATTGGATCTGACTATACACTAAAAAAAGCTGTCTCTGATAAAGAATACCTAATATATTCAAACACTAGAAGAGATATAATAGATATGGTATCAATATCTTCTGTATCAATAGAGCAAGCAAAAGAGGAGGAAGATGTGATATATTCTAATATTCTTAATTCATCCGAAGGTATCGCTTGTTTTTGGTCAAAAACTATCGGAAGAGACTCTAATATATACGACATAGATGAATCTCGAATAAAGATATCCATAGAAGATGCCTTAGAAGACGGATATGTAATTAAGATACTAAGATATGGATACTCAGAATATTATATCGGAAACATTAAAGGATCGCTTGGAGAGGAAGGGATTTTAGATAAGATAAATAGAGAATCAAAATTAGTCTATTGCAGTACTGAAAATCTTGAAAAACTTCCGGAGGGTGAATTTTATCTAGATGGAGCTAAGACTGAAAATCCAACGGCCGAATGGTATAAGAAATCAATGAAGCTGCTCATAGGTGAAACGCTCGAAGATGCAGTGGTTCCGGACTTTTTTATGATTCCTAATATTTCTCTCTTTGGCGAGCGAAATGATGAGCAGATATTTCTTCCTTATGCTACGGCCGGAGAATTTCAGTTTTTAATTAGTGAGATAAAAGAAGAATATCTTGATAATTATCTAGGAGATAAAGAAAATAGATTACTTTATTTCTACGGTAATATGATATATCAAAATCAACTTCGCCCTTCGTATTACCTATATCTAAAAAATTTATTGGAAAATTTAGGAAATGCAAAGTATCAAGCTAAAGATATTATATATAAGCCAATATTAAATGAAAATATAGGAAACGAAGAAAAAGTTCATAATCCATATATGATGAGTAAAGAAGGAATTCTAGAAAAATATAAATGTAATTATCTTGTGTCGAATAATCAATACTATTATTATAATAAATATCAAAATGGAGAAAATTACACTACTTCTGGAATTCTTAGATTCATTGTTGGAAAATTATATCGAGAGATACAAAAAAGAAGGTGGGAAATAATAGGGCAAAAGTTTAACTCACTTATGAAAAAGAAAATAGAAGGCATAATTAATCGTGTAGCTATTTTCTCAAATGTTAAATCAATGAAGATATCTAGTTATTTTCCCTATCCTGAATTGGAATTATTAGATGTAGAAGTTGATATATGGACAAAAGAACTTCTACAAAATAATATAACCTTAGACATAACTATTAATTACAAGAAATATGGCAACTAAAATGCAAGACCTAGTCCATGGAAATAAAGGATACATGGACTTTATTGACTACACCAATACCTATAGGGACGATAATAAAGAGTTCCTTAGAGGTGATATGTGGGAGCTTAAATGGACCCCACCTGCAATCGTATACTGGCCAGGAGACTCCATAATTAATGCTAGACTTAATTCCGTAAATGTTCAGCTTAACTATAGCGTATCCGGAATTCAGAAAAGAATGAGAGGTAACTTCACAATCATTCAACAGACAGGACAAGATACTAGTGGCACTCTAAGCCTAAGTTTCGTTGACAAGGAAGACCAAGCTATTACATATTTTGTGACAGACTGGAGAAATCGTGTTGCTGACCCTGACACTAAGTTCTCTTTCAGAAAGGATGACCTGGTAGCTCCTATGATTGAACTTATTATTACCAACTCAAGCCGTATCAGTGTAAGACGTCTAAAGTTCTATAATTGTATTATCATGGATGGAACTATGGATGAAAATGGTATGGATCAGGATGGTACCGATAGAGCTGACATCCAACTCTCAATGCAGTTCGAACATTATCAGAGAGATTTCGATAATATCTAATCTAATCATATCCCCTATGGCTAAAACTATAGGGGATATAAAATTAAATTAAATTAAACCACTATGATACTACTTAAAAACAACTATTTAGCAGATATTAACTTTCTTCAAAAAGAAATAGATAAATATCAAAGATCAGTGAATAAACTGAAGGAGGAATTAAAGAAATATGAGATACAAGATGCTAGATAATAGAATCAAAATTCTCGATTCTTATATGATGTCTGAGGCTGAATTTTATGGCGTCTTAGATGAAATACAGAAACTCTATCCAGACCATGTCGCCTTCAAGAGAACGAGGAGATCTATGTATCTAGAGTGGATGGCACATAATTTTCTCTTCCGAATGGGAATTAGAAAAGATAAAACCACCGATGTTGACTTAGAATATCCACAAGGATGGTTTAAAAGATTGGGATATGGAATTCTGGGTATCCTCGGAAAAATATTCTTTAAGTAATATGATAATAAAAAGAAGTTCTAATAATATTAAGCTAATAGAAGCCAATCTTCCGTCAGAATGGAAGAAATTTAGAAAAGTTCAGAAGGAGATTAGTTCTATATATCCTAGATTTGGGGCAGACGTAAATGTTCCGAGCCTAGAAAGTGCCGTTGATAATATAGATGACTATTATGAGAAGGAAGAAATACTAGAATTTCTTAATGGATTTATTCCCGAATCTGTCATCATAATAGAACCGATGCCAAGAAAAACAAATAAAATCATAACACCAAAGACCGAAGGGATTTCTTATGATTTTAAAAAGAAAACTTGGATATTACTTGAGAAAGAAAATAAAAATCCTTTTATTTATACTCCGGGAAAACAATTATCCTGGAATCAAGTAAAACAAATAATTTTAGATGAATTCCTAGAGTATCTTAGTGATTGGGATGAATATGACACCTGGGACGAAGACTCTAATATAGTAGATTATCTAAAGAAGTCAATAGAGATTATTAAAACTAAGCTATGATAATTAAGAGAAAGCTTGCCCTAGGAGAAAGATCCGTCGATGAGATAAGGGCAGAAATGAAACAACTTGAGAAGGATAGGGAAAGAGTCAAATCCCATCAATCTGACTACCCCGACGACAAAGCCTATCGACTGGATCTTAAATACATCGATGAGGATCTAGAAGACTTGAGGGCAGAGCTTGGATATACAATGGCTAAAGAAAATACATTATAATAAAAGAAAAACAAATATGGATACAGAAAATAAATACCTAAGTTCAGAGGGATTAGGATACTTTATTGGCCTGACAGATCCGCTTATAGTTAGCCAGAATGAAGAAATAACCTCTCCAGAATTTACTAATGAAAATAATATCATAATTCTTTGGGGATCGGGGACAAAAATAAAGTGCGTTGCCCCCTCTAATGTAGGATATGATACTAGGCTTCTTTATATTGGAACAGGTACTTATCTAGAGTCTCCCGTCTCAATATCCACGCCTAATGGAGGACTCAATCAAGTAGTAAATTACGGTAATGGAATCGTACTATACAGAAACAGAACATCAACAACAACTCCCTGGCCAAATACCTTCGAAGAACTGGGATTAGATGATTTATGGGCAGAAAGTGCTATGAGATCAAAGAAAATAACTGGGTGGTATAACGGAACAACTAATATTGGTGTAGGAATAGCCGCCGATGGATCAACGAGTACCGAAGCTTCAGGATATCTATCACCAGCTGGATATTACAATGTCGATCCATTTCCTATGTATTCAAATTAATAGTTAAAAGATATGGGAAGATATGTAGGAAACGACGGATTAAGTCGGCTGTGGACTAAATATAAGCAAAAATATGTTCTTAAAAATAATGGTCTTTCTGTAATTGATCCAAACCAGATTTATACATACTCAGAAAGCTCAGAATCTGCTGTAAATATTGCTGTAAATATTATAACATCTCACGTTGGGAACAAAGATACCTTACAGTGCACTCTGTCTCAGCCAGTTGATATAAATCTTTTATTTAAAATAAGTCTAGGCAGTACACGTAGAAGATATTTTACTATTCTGGCGGGACATTCTTCTGTTATTTTTAATGAAACCGGAGTAACGGGGAATGGTTCACTTCAAAATATATCCGGGGTTTCTGTTGTTAATGCTAGTCTTATAGCATCCAAATATACTTTTACGATAACTAGAACAACTGGAACTACATTATATGAGCACATCTTAAGTCTTGAAGATGCAACCGTTGACTGGCACGCTATGACTGTTAGTGGAACATTAACAAGAACTACTTCAGCAGTTCAGCCGCCTGGAATAACTACAAGACTTGGACTTAGTTATTGGAACCAAGGAACTACGACCTTTTACCATACAGTCACTGATTCAACTCTTTATAGCAATGAGAACACTACGGCTGTCAATGCTGTTAGTCTTGTTCCTTCAACCACCTCCTATTCTGGAGCGGTTACGCCAATCAATGCCCAATTCATAGGTACCCAAACTGCTCACTACATTACTTGTTTGAGCAGAACCTATACATCTCTGATTGCTGATGTGGGAATAACTGTGTCACTATGGTCACAAACGAATCTTGAGCCGGAGGCGCACTGGTACAGATGGTCAGGAGCTTGTGTTTATCGTGGAACAAGACCGTGTGCAATCTGCAGCGTTACCGGTCTTGCGCCCGGAGATGAACTTAGGATAGATTTTTATGCTTATTTTGGGACTTTAAACAGTATACCATACACTAGATTTTCAAGAACAGTATCTTGGGGTGGAGGAAGTACTTTAACGTTTGATTTTGATCCAGTAGATAATTATTATTCTGGAATTAGTGATGGATTTACAGATACCTGCTATCTCTTTATGGATGCATACCTTACAAACACATCTAAAGGTATGACCGGTCAATATATAGGTTCTTGGCCATCATCTAGTTCGAGCGGACTTACTGGATCAGCATTCACTAGAACATTCACAAAACCAACAACAAATAGCAGACCTAAATTAACTAATGGAACTCTATTTGGCAGAGTAACCCTTAAAAATACAGCTGTATAATATGGCAGGAAGATATTTAAGTGGATCTGGACTCGGACATCTGTGGACTACGATGAAGTCGACTTTTCTCTTATCCACAGAAGAAATGAGCTCCTTTTCCTTAATAAATCAAAAATTTGCAACATTTGATGATACCAATACATATGCGTGCGGAAATACTGGTATGAATCCACAACCGCCCGGGAGAAAAATAATACCGCTTCAGGCTAGTCCAGATTTTAATGGATCGACCGGATGTTTAGTATACGAATCTTATGTATTAAATTCACAAAGATCGCATAGGAATAGGTATCAGGTAGGCAGTGATCATAGATTATATAGTATTCCTGCAACTGGTTCTCCTGCATTAATTCAGACTTTATCATATTTAAGTGGGGGATCATTAACTAATTCGACAGGATGGTATGTAAAACAAGATACGGTTTATGGAACCTGGTGGTTATCTAATTCCGATGATACAATAGATAGAGATGCCCTTGGAATTCCAGAAAGCTGGGCAGGAGGTGGGGATGATCCAATAGTAGAACCAGAAGTAAGTAAATGTATTTATATAACTGGAAGATCTTTAGATAGTAGCCAATTTAATGATCCGGTAATTAGTTGGTGGGAATCTAGTGATGCTACAGTATTTATAAGAATTGCAAACGACGGTCTTACAGACTGGTCGGAGTTTACATTTAATGACCCTGTGACGAATTCTGGAGGAACTAGAATATGCTATCCTGTAACTGATGGTTTTTATAATTATCAGTATACGCTAACCAGAACATCTAGCTCTCCTTATATAAATATAAATAATTTTAAACCAAGTCAGAACTAATTTATAATGATAGTATATAAAGAAAAACAATATGCAATCGGCGGTGTCGTAGGCGCTGGACTTCAGAATCTTGGAATGGCTGGAAAAGCTGCAGCTGTTGCTGGAGCTACTGGAGCCGCTGGCGTAGGACAACTAGCAGCAGGCGGTACAGCTTTAGGTTCTGGACTTCTTGCAAAAGGCGCGGCGCTAATGGCGGCTCATCCTATTGCCGCAGGAGCTCTTGCACTTTACGGAATTCACAGACTTCTAAAAAGAAGACGCCAAAGAAGAATGCAGGAGAGAGGATATAGTGTTATAGACAAGATGTGGGAGTCCGGTTATTTTGAAAAGAGATTTGCAGAAACCGTAGTCGACCCAGAACTTGGATATAAGGAAAGAGAAGTAGTTCCAAAGAAAATTGCTAAGAAGGCCGAAAAACGTGGGGTCGTACAACAAGATTCGCAGGGACGATGGAGAATTATTAATATGAATGGACCTGGCGGACAGCCAGTCTATTGGAAACCAATTTATAAATCAAGAGAATCCGCAGAGAATTGTCTTCGTGCATATCAAAGCGGGAAATGGGCTAAAAAATAAATTATATAACTATGATACTACTACGACAAGGAGTATTATTCTGATATATTTGAAGAAAGATTATTTAGAAATAAGGTCAATAGAGAGGCCACAAGAAGATGGCAAATGCAGGAGGGAGCAAAAAATCGAATTGTAATTACTGATCAGGGAAAACAGCAATTACAAGAAGCATATAATACTCCAATAGGCGGAAGAGGTGCAGGAAAAGGGTATGCGTATGGTCAAGCTTCTGGACCTAATGGAACGAGAACTGTAGCAGAGAGACAGTCTGATCTACTTAAAGAAGGTCGACACACAAGAACAGTGAGCGCAGTAAATTCAAAGGGTCGTGCAGGGGTTGCTGTTGCAGGTTCTAATGCCAGGGGTACTGTTTTATCGAGACCTGACGGCACTATCGTAGGAACAGAGATTTCTCTGAGAAGCGCTAATGATTCCCTTGCTAATAAAGGAGACATGACAGATAGAATGAGAAACCTATCTGAAAAGAGACAAAGAGAGCTTGCTGAAAGAAGGAAAGCAAGAATTCAGCCAAATCAACCACAACCTGCGGCACCGGTAAATCCACCAGCTCCTGCATCAGCTCCAAAACTACAATCAAGCCCCTCTGCTACCCCTAATAAGGTTGGACAAAATGGTAAGAACTTCATTTCTAAAAACTGGGGAAGAGTTAAAAGATTATATGGAGGAACCTCTAAGTTTGGAAAAACTGGCCAGGTCGCGGCCATTGGAACAACCGCTCTTGCAGCCGGTGCTTTAGGATATGGTGCTTACAAGGCTATTAAAAATAAGAAACAACAACAGCAACAGAAATCATTCTCAACAGGAAATGAGGAATTAGATCTTATTCTTCAAGAAGTCTACTATAGTGGTCTAGAGGATGGATACGATTATGCACAACGTGAGTTTTCAGAACCAAGCGGCCTAAAGAAATATAAAGACTATGATGGTAAGAAAATGACAAAAGCCCAGCAAAGGGAAGCTATTGAGGAGGAAGATGAAATAGCTGAACATAATACTGGAAGATATCGTAGGAAGCATGGCTGGAGAGGGGCAGGGATCGGTGCTGGTGTTGGAGCTGTCGGTCTCGGACTTCTTTCTAGAGCTGCAGGTCAGCCAGCTGTCCCCGGGGCTCTTTATGGAGGAGCTATGGGGGGTATCCTAGGTGGAGCTGTAGGAGTTTCTCGTGGCGAAAAGAAGGCTAAGAAAGCTGGACACGACAGAGACAAGAGAACTATCAAGTTAGCTCGTAAATTTGATGAAGATAATGCATCAAGAGGTATTGAATCCGAACTCGAATATCAACAAAAAAGAGATATCCGGGATAGACATAAAGAAGAGCTAGATAGAGAAAGAAATGCTTATATGGCTCAAATGGCATATAATTCCTGGAGATAATATTGATTAATTCTATAGAGGTTTGAATGTACCTCTATAGGATCTAGAATAAAATATAAAAGATTTATGAAGAACTTTAATTATATCGAACATGGAGACGATCCGACGAAGCCTGTGGATCAAAGTCTTAAGAATGTTTCTTCGGTAGAGGCAATGTATAATTCTATGACTCAAGAAGAAAAATTAATGTTCTTCGCAAGTAGAAAAGGTTATACGTTTATACCTCCATCGGTAGAAAGATTATATAGTGATACTTACTATCTTGGAGGAGAGGATTTCTTTAGTGAGGGACGTGTTATTTTTGACTACTGGAAAGATGCACTCCAAAATGAAATATTCTTTCCAGGAGATACACAACCACTATTTACAAGAAAACCTTTCCTTATCTTATCGGGGGCAATTGGTATAGGTAAATCTACTATATCTAAGATTTGCCTGGCCTTAACTTATGCACGACTCTTGGCCATGCGAAATCCATCGAGGACTCTTGGATTAGCACCTAAACCCCTGAGTTGTGTTATTTTCCATAGGTCGGAAGAAACAGCAGTCAAGGAATTTAAGAACTGGTTTAAAGATGTCCTCGAATATTCACCATTCTTCAAGAATACTAAGAATAGTGCCTTAAGCTTCCGACTGATAACTTCAGGTCCAAGAGGCTCTGGTGGTCTAGGTTCTGATGTTATTTTCTATATCTTAGGTGAGGTCAATTTCTGGGATAATCAGGCTAATGCACAACTCCGAGTCTCTGAATCTCTTATCCGATTCAAGTCTAGGTTCTCAACTGATGCGCTTCAACTTTGCGGACAATTTATTATAGACTCTAGTGCTCGTGGAAGTCAATCCGTTACAGAGTGGTTCCTTGATAATACAGAACCAAAGTATACCTGGAACTGTCACCCAGCCCACTATGAAGTTAGAAAAAGCATGTATGAAGAGTCGGGAGGTGAAACTTTTCGTGTCTTCATTGGAAATCAGAAGTTTCCACCAAGGATTTTATATTCCGACGAGAAATATGATCAGGATCTTGGGATAGATAAAGAGAAGATTATAGAAGTTCCTAAGCAGCTCTTAGGGGAATATAAAGCTAATGTCCTCAAGGCTATCCAAGACTTTTCAGGTATATCGGCTGGTGGAGACTCTGAATCATTCTTTGGTGGAAATATAGAACATCTCATTAATTGTTCAAAGATTCCCAATAAGATACCGGAGATAATCGAGGTTGACTTTTATAATAAACAAGAAAGACTAATCGATAAACTCCGGCCGATGTTATCCCAGATGCCCTCCCATACGCCGCTTTGGGTTGGACTGGATTTAAGCGCAGCACAGGGAGGAGATATGACTGGAGTCTCGGCCGTATCATTTGAAGGTTGGAAAGATATAGGAGGAATTAGGTTACCTCTCGTCAAGTGTTGGTTTGCTGTAGCCATTCGAAATAAGTCGGGACAAGAGATATCATTATTCCATATCTATCAACTTCTTCAAGATCTTAATAAACTCTACTCAATTATAGTAGCAGCCGACCAAGCATTCTCAAGACAAATACTTCAGGACTGCACAAGAGACAATATCAAGAACGTTGGAACTATATCAACCGACCGTGTCCCTTGTGAGCCTGCCATTTATCTGAAGAACCTGATTAATAATGAACTCCTGACAGTTCCTGAAAATAAGAGACTTCAGAGAGAGGCATACGATCTACACTATGATGCAAAAGGAAAAGTAGATCACCCTAAGAAAGCTTCTATCTCAGCCGAATTCGATAACCCCGATGGCTCTGAGAAAGGAAGTAAAGATGTGTGGGATTCTCTTGCACAGGCTTGTTATTGTCTTAAACTCTCTATCGATGAAGGAGAGGAATACGGCACTAATTCTGGATATACAAGAACAATGCAGGCAACGGAAAGAATAGTAAAAGATGCAAGAGAAGAATCACAAAAGTCTTTCCAAAACATGTTAGAAGGAATATTTACATTATGATTATACTACGACAGAGAGAATATGGAAACAGCTATTATGATAGCCAATCAGGAAACTACCAAGGGGCCGATGTTCTTATAAAAAATTCCGTAAATGAACAAGGCCAGAACAAATTGAACGGATATAGAGAGGTAAATAACCTTAATAAGAAAGTAGGAAAATACAAAAGAACAAAATCTGGAGGGAAAATATCTGTATCTGGGGAAGGAAATAATCATCTGTTATCAATCGTATACAATAAAGGCTTAGATGAAAAAGGAAGAAAAATATCTAGAACTTTTATTTCAGACAAATCTCCTGCCGAAGCATATCGAGATTTCCTTAGATCCGAACAATCCCGAGACCTCTTGTCTGATATTCACGGAGATGCTTCAAGTACTGTAACTAGAGACGAAATTAAGAATGCTATAAGAAAGAATGCAAGAAAGCGTGCGATTATATCTAAAGCCAAAAAAGCAGCTCCTTGGGTAATAGGAGGAACATTAGCTACAGGCGCTACCATTGCTGGAGTTAAAGCCTACAAGAAACATAAAAAAGATAAAAAGAAATGATAATTTTACGACAAAAATTCTTTGCCTCAAAAGAAGATAAAGAAAACGATAAAGATACCTATCCGCTATTTACAAAAAAATATTGGAAAAACCTAACGAATGGAACGGAATCGCAAAAACAATTATTTTCTTGGAGGCTTAGACAACAAAACAAAATTCTTGGAAAAGATACTGCTCTGGGCAAAGCAAATAGGGGAAGATTAAATAGAAAATATCGTGATTCTATTTCTATGTCTTCCTATAGAAATGAACACTGGGGAGATACAGATTTTTTAATATAGAAATCTAAATAATCATGATAATACTACGACAAAAAAGATATAGCTTTGGAAGAAATGTTGTTAACTGGTCCAAAGGAGTTATTTCAAAGATTGGTCAGCTTCTCAATAATGTTTTGGTGGGAATTAAGAATTTCGCTAAACATATAAAAGGTGGAGGAAAAGAGGTCAAAGAACATACAGCAAAGATGGGAGAGCATGGAAAGAATCTAGAAAGAGCATTCTCAGATGTTCCAATTAAGGCTGACTTCAATCAATATTGTAAAGCCATTCCAGACTATGCTAATCTATATGCTCTAAAGAAATTCAATAATACTATCTTAGAGGGGACTCCAGATAAAGTCCTAGGTTTAATTAAAAAATGTTTTCCGAGTTTCTTAGGATTAGTAGAGCCTGAAGTTATAACTGAGTATAGGGAGGATTATATTAATTCCAAAGAGTGTCCTGGCGACTATGCTGAAATTCTATTTACTTTCGGTGAGGAGCTGGTATATCTCTGGGACTTTGATAAGCAGTCCTGGTATGTGCAAGATAGAACATACAATCCTAGAAAAGAATGGATGATATCAAGAAGAATTTTAGAGGCGCTTAAGATAAATTTTGATCCTTCTAAAAATCAGCTTCTCCAGAGCAGATTAGAAAGCTGGGAAAAATCATTCAGCGACCAACCAGATGGAATCAAATACTATATGAGACGATACTGTGATCGTCTTCTTGGTGCAATAAATAAAATGCTAGATAGATAATATACAAATAAAGAAGAAAATAAACTATGATACTACTACGACAAAAGGCATATGGCGATAAGTCTAGCCGTTTTTGGGCAGGAACTAAAGGTGCCTTAAAGGGTGCTGGAAAAGGTGCTCTCTGGGGTGCTGCACTAGCTCCTGGAAAAATCATAGCTGCTAGACATAATAAATGGAAATTAGCTGCAGGAATAACTGGAGCGGGCGCATTGATAGGAGTCGGAGTTGGTGCAGCATCTGGGTGGAAGTCTGGAATTAATGACTATAAATACAATAATGATCCAGAGTATAAAGCCAAAGTTGATAAAGAAAACAGAGAGCGTACCCTAAAAGCACTAGAATATGCCAAGGGCACAGATAAACTTTTTATATCCGAGATGAATTATCAAGGGTGGATAAATCTTAGCAAAAAGCTTCCCGTTCCTGAAGAATTTATGAAATATTTAAAATTCTACAATACTCAGTGGGCTAAAAAAGTAGATCTCTGGTATTCTTCTATGGTATCTGACCTGAATAACCATATGATTCCAGAATTTAAAAATTTATTCCCAATTCCAATAGATCCACAAGACTCAGAAGAATGGTATGAAGACGGCTTAGATATGGAAGAACAATATCTATGTCTAGCTACAATTAATGATGCTGGAGACGACGGCTGGCTGTACTATGACATAGAAACAAGAAAATATGGATGGGATACTCCGATAAGAGGATACGATTCTTTAAAGAAACTAATGCTTGAGCACCTAGACTCCGAAGAAAAAATATATAAAGGCAAGCTAAGTGATACTCAAAGTAAGATGATAGAGGAGTTTAAAAATAAAATAAAGGCACTATGATACTCCTACGACAAAAACTATATTCTAAGAAGCTTGGAGATTCTAGGATAGGTATAGGCTGGACACAAGACGGAAATGGTAAAGTTGACGCCGAGAAGTATTTTAGGGTCGGAAAAGAGGCGGCAGATAAAGCAGCGGAGGAAGGAAAATCTGACGAGGAAATTATAAAAGCTGCAAAGAAAGCTGCCGGAAAACAAGCAACCCTAGATAATCTCGGAAAACCTACCTGGAAAGCTGTAGAAAGAGGGAGTCTGGCTGCGGGAGGTGCATATCTTCTATCTAAGTCTCCCAACTTTATAGAGAGCAATGCAAGGTATTATGACTTAAATGTTAGAATTCCATACGAATTAAAATCTAAGTTATCAAAGAATTCAAAGAAAATAGCTATTGGTGCTGGAATTCTTGGCGCCGGAAGTGTTATAGCTAAAGAAGCGCCAAAAATCCTCAAGAAAAGAAAAGCCGCACGATTAGGCGCAGAGATTAATACAAAAGAAAGACTTAAAAAATCTAAATAATCATGATAATACTACGACAAAGTAATTTCTCAGAAGAGAAGAATGAGAAAGCCGCTAAGGCTGGTAAAGAAACTGGAATGGCTACTGGTGCTTTAGGCGTTGGTGTTCTTGGTGGACTTGGTGTTCATAAATTAGCTAAGAATTCAGATAAATATAGAGAAAAATTAGCAGAACGCATAGAAAAAGGACTCGAAGGTCAACGCAGTAAGTATTTTAAAAAGTGGAAAGAAGCTGAAGGAAAAGAGGCGCAAAAATTCGGAGCGAAAGTAGACAGGGCGATGAATAGAAAAGACAGCTTAAAAAATCTGTCCAGTAAAATAGAGAAAGTCACAAAACCTGTAGCTGAGTTCGCAAAAACTAAAGGTGGAAAATGGGCAATTATCGGAGGAACTACTGCAGCTCTTGGTGGTGCTGCATATCTTGGAGCTAAGAAAAAAGATAAAGAGAGATGATACTATTACGACAAGCTTTTTTAAAAAATAAATTTTATTCTGATGAGGACGAGGAGCGCAAAGAAGCTATAGATAATGCAGTTATCGGAGCAGGCGCAGCGTTTACAGGCGGATCTCTTGCTAGTAGAAAAGTTAGAGGAAGACTAACAGGAAAGGTAGTTCGATATCATAACACTGAAGCAGAGAACGTTAAATCAATTCTAGAGGAAGGGCTTAAAGTTTCGAAATCAAATGATCCAGATTCATACACTAGACGAATTCTAAGGCATCTTGATGGCGACAAAAACCTGGATAATAAAATATATACAGCAAAGAGAAGACTGGATGCTAATGAAATTGGCGCTACTAAGGAAGTTCATAAAGGAAATAAAGGCGCTCTTATGGAGATAATACGCCCCACTAAACATAAAACTCTAAAATTGGTATTTGATTATGACAAAGATATAAAAGGAAGCCCTAAAATAGAAAATCCTGAGCTTCTTGGTGCCAAAAACTGGAGAGAGTATCACGAACGCAGACCAAAAGGACTACTTGAGTTTGGTCAAATGGCAGAAGATCAAAGTAAAGCTGCCTTTAAAAGTCTTGGAGAGGGAACGCACATTTTTGATCATGACATAGACCCATCCAAAATTGTAGGAGGAAAAGGATATAAGAGAAGAACATTAAAAGATATCAAGAATTATATCAAGAATAATCCAAAACGATTTGCAAAAGGTGTTATTCCAGTTGCTATAGGTACTGGCGTTCTTGCAACAGGAGTTGCTCTAAAACATAAGCACAATAAAGACAAGAAAAAGAAAGCCGAAAAGAAGTAGCTATGAAAACAATTCAACTAGGAAGTACAGGGCAGGAAGTAGTTAATCTCTCACGAGCCCTTGGATTTACAAAAGATAAATATACTTTTGATGAAGAACTTAAGGTAGCTGCAATTCAATATCAGAAAAGAAATAACCTTGTCCCTGACGGTATAGTTGGAATGGATACTTGGTTTAAGATAGTCTTGGACGATAGAGAAAAGAATCATAGGTCGGACACGGTGACCGATTATGATTACCGCGTCTTTGGAAATGTTCTTAATATTGATATTCCATCTCTCAAGGCCGTTCGAGAAGTAGAGACCGCCGGGAGAAATGGATTTAATGGAGATGGTTCGGTTACTATTCTTTTTGAGGCTGCTGTATTTTATAAAGAGCTTAAAAATGTAGGTCTAGATCCAGAAAAATATATTTCTCAACATCAAGGAATCATAGCAAGAAAATGGGATAGGTCACTATATAAAGGTGGAACCAAAGAATGGACCCGACTAAGGGAAGCAATTGAGATTAATGAAGTTGCTGCCCTGAAGTCTGCATCCTGGGGAATATTTCAGACAATGGGATTTAACTATGAGAAAGCCGGATGTGAGGATATCTTTGAATTCGTTCAGAAAATGCAGCGGTCTCAATTCTGGCAATTCATCTTAGGACTGCAGTTTATGAAAAATTCAGGAACCCTAGATTACCTGAGAAGACATGATTGGGCAGGTTTTGCATATAGATATAATGGTCCTGGGTATAAAGAAAATGCCTACGATACCAAACTTAGGAACGCATTTAATAAGTATAATAGATAATGATTATATTAAAAACTAAACTTTATACCTCTCGAGTTTCCAAAGAAATAAAAAATAGAGATTTATTGAATCAATTTAATAAACTCTCTAGGAAAGCTAAAAGAAAATTCAGAAGCTTCGAAAAGTATAAAACGGAAACAAGACAAAAGAAAAAAATTTCCACGACTCTTCAGCCTTCTATTAGAGTTGGGAATAACTCTGCTAATATACATGATAAAATTAATTTAAAAGTGCAGAACGGGCCTCAAAAATATTATGAACTAATGAAAAATAATAAAGGTCCAAAGAATCTCGGCATATTTGACTAATAAATAATAAGCTAATATGATACTACTACGACAAAAACTATTTAGTTCTCCGTCCACTAGAAGAGAAAATAAATTTATGGATCTTCTAAGGTCTGCGACAAAAAATAAAAATAGTGATTATTTGTTTGTACCAAAAGAAGAATTCAAGACTGCTATTGCGTTAGATCATGAACGCCGAACCGCACTTGGGAGAGCAATAAGGAGGGGAGAAAAGTTAGAAACCAAGAAACTTGCTAGTATGGGCCCTTATGAGTGGGAAAGATATAAACTCTATAAAACTAGTAAAAAATTATTAAAGAAATAATAATATGATATTATTAAGACAAAAAAACTTATGCGATTCGTGACTATGCTGGACTAGATGAGAGGGCTCAGAACGAATTAAGAGCTATAAGAAACGCCCAAGCTCAAGAACTGCGTGCACGGAGAGATAAGATTTGGAATAAAGTAAATGTTCAGCAAGAGAATATCAACAAAGCGAACGAATTTCTAGCTAATCCTGGAGCAGCTTGGGCAACACCAGAATATGAAAAGGCTCTTAATAGTCTTCCAGGTGGTGTTCGAGAGACAGCAAACCAAATGATATCTGGTCAAAATAAAACCGTCCTAGAAGCAGATTTAAAACGCGACTGGGGACGGAGATATGAAAATGCGCTTCAAAATTCTGCTGAGGATATGAAGTTCGAGCGTGAGGCACTTCTTAAAGATACTGAACGAAGGGCACAGCAGGCACGTCAAGAAGCTGCCGTAGCCGGACAAAATACTCATCAAGTAGCTGCTAATCAACCAAAAGTTAATACAGCACAACAGGGAGCTGTTAATCAACAGGCAAAAAAGAATTCAGGAAGCTTTATATCTAAAAACTGGGGAAGAGTTAAAAGGTTATATAAAGGGACCTCTAAGTATGGAAAAGCTGGGCAAGTCGGCGCTATTGGAGCAACGGCTCTTGCAGTTGGTGGAATCGGTTATGGACTTTATAAAAGAAATAAAAATAAAAATAATAATTCTAAGGAAGTTTGAACGTACTTCCTTAGGATCCAATAAATTAATTTAAACTATTATAGAGATTATGGAAATATTAACATCACAATTACCGTCGGGAGGCTATGGTTATGAATTTCCTAGCCTTACAGTTCGACCTATGACCTTTATGGAAATATGTGGATACAATGAGAATGTACCAACCGACGACCCATTAGCAAAATACATGTACGATATCAAAGTCCTACTCCGTGATGATCCTAAAATTCTGGATTGTTATATTATGGACCTTGATTTCTTAATTTTCTACAAAAAACTTATAACAGTGTCAGGAGACCTTACATATACGCTCTCGATTAATTGTCCTAAGTGTGGGGAACTTATTAAACATAAAATTGATCTAAATAAAGACGTTCATTTTAGTCAGATAGATCCTCAGATTATGGATGGGGCTGTTATAGAACTCGGTGGACATAAATACGATGTTCAAATTCCGACTGTCAAAAGTTTCATGAAAGTTTTTGAAACATACCTTAGATATAGAAAAATATCTGATATCAAGATGATTAAGACCATAGCAATGATTGAAGACTTCGATACTAAGGCTAATCAAATTGAGAAAGATGTCTTAGGAGCACAACACGAAGATATAACACTCCTCCTAGCCCTTCGTGAGCTTTACTATGATAGACTTGAGCCTGTAGAAATAGAGTGTCCTAAGTGTAAAGAAGATGGGAGGGAGGCATCTGTGGCAGTAAGTGTTGAGTCTCTTACTGTCGATTTCTTTCGAGACTTGTGTGTCAACAGCCCAATTGATGGATCTAAAATTTTATTTAAATAAGTTCTTGAAAGTAGATAACGTCGAGGGATATACAATTCCTGCCCTGGAGGAACTTAGAAAATCATACGATAGATTCCTTGAAAAAGCGGGATTCGATCCAGATTTCCCTATGTTATCCTTTGGAGCTGAAGAAGATAAGAAAAAGTCGAACGGTGGGCGAGATAGATTAAAATTTGAAAAGAATAAAAATATCTATACACATCAAAGAGATGGAGAGTCTATAGAACAAACTAAGTCTCGACTATCACTAGGAGAAGGATTCTCAGAACTACCAGAAGACTTAGGAAACTTAACATTACGTAAATAATAAATATGGCAGAAAAAAGCATAGAAGAGAAATCGCGGAAAATTGCATCACAACGACCCGAAGCTGGCAAAGAATTTCAACAGATGCAAGCCGCACAAAATCAACTCTTAGAAATTCAAGCTGCACAAAAACAAAACCTAATGGAGCAACGAGTAATGTCTAATTCACAAGCAGAACAAAATCAAATTCTTGCTCAGGCTGCTAACGTTGGAGCTCAAAGTGTGGCTGGAAATATGCAACTTAACCAGGCCACACAGCAGACAATGGGAAGATATGGACTTTCCCAGCCAAGAACGAGCTCCCAAATCAAGCAGCGACAAAGTGAAGTAGTAACAAAGCAAAATGTTACTATTCATAATAATACAACCAATATAACTAACAATACCGTCCCAGCCAATATAGGAGGACCAATACAAGGAAGACCCGTTCAATTTCAACAACCAGCAGCACAGGCAGATGGAGGAATGGGGAAATTCAAAAACTGGCTTAACCAAACATTTGCAAGACAGGAAGAGGCAGCAAAGAAAAGAGATAGAGAATACCAACGTCGAGAAACTGCCCTCACTAAGTCATCAAATAAGATGATGAGGAAGATTGAGGAATTTAGTAAAGATATAACTAAAAAACTAGACCCCAGAAATGTCGGCAGAACTATAGGCGGACAACTTAAAACTATCCTTCGACTGGTTGGACTTGGAGTTATAGCAAAAAATTTCACTAGTATTCTTGACTGGCTTTTTGGTGCGCAGAAAAAAGTAGAAAATGAGTATATTCCTAATATCAAAAATTTCTTTGCCTGGATACGAGGAGATGAGAATGCACACGAGCCTGGGCTAGTAACAAAGATAACAGGAGCCTTTGAGAATACCTTTGGAAAACTTCTATTTGGTAAAGACTATGAAAGAGATAAAGACAAAGGTCTCTTACGTGGAATAAGAGACTATCTTTGGAAGGATGTTACTGGAAGTGAAAGAGGCGTTCTTAATATTCTCTTTGATAAAATCAAGGATGGTCTTAAGCAAAGATCTGAGATGGCTAAAAATGCTATAGTCCTAGATAAATCTGACTCAGTTTGGGATATTATATCACATCCGGGGGAAGCTTTTAAAGAATTTCTATCAAACCTTACTAATTATTTTAGTGTCTTGATTGGTGGAGAGGCTGCTATGAGAAGAATTCAAGGCAGTGTAGTTAGCAGAGCATCAGCAGAAGGAACTAGGGCTAGTGAAAAAGAAGAGGATAAATTCTATAATAAACAGGAAAAAGTAATTCTTAAAGAAACTGGTGATAAGATTAATGTAACAAAAGGAGATGTAGCATTATTAGATAGATCTCATAATCTTGGAAGAGGGAAGGAATATAAAGTATCACAAAGATATATGGGTTCTAACGGAATTTATAATGATAATATGGTTGGGGCTACGATGGCTGCTTCATTAAATGCAAAATATGGAGCATATCAAGCGGCTTATAATTCAAATGTTCAAACTGCGTCCGTTGGAAATGATTTTGCATATCTATACCATGCAGCGCAGAATGGCCCTATTCTTGTCTCTAAATCAATGTTTGAAGAAGCTAGAAAATATAGTCAAACCAGAGACACAAGCATGAATAATATTCGCAGACCAAAAGACAGCGAATATGTATTAATTAGAGTTCCAAGACCAGAAAAAGAAATCAAAAAAGATCTTGAGGATATACCTGGATATAAAACATATTTCAAATTTAGAAAAGTAGAAAAAGGCCCTGATGGTGAACTTAGAATAGTCCAAGAACCAACAAAGCTGAAAGATAATGGCAGTGGTGAGCTTAGAGATGCCTATGTATTTACAAACGTTATTACTCTCGGATTACCTGCCATTGATGAAGCTGCTCTCGTTATGCCTAAAATAAAAAAGGTTCCGTTGTATGCAGAACAAATAGTTAGGACAGAAGAGGTAAAGGACCAAAGAGACATTATTAGATATCTTACGCAAGAAGAATTGGAGGCGGCTGGATATGTTGTAGCCTCTAATGAAGACGCCATAAGAGCAGCTGCCTACGGATATGTCCTAGCTAATAAAGATGCTAAGATAAAAATGGACGAACTCTCTTTTAATGAGGGAGATGTAGATAACTTCCTTCTGCCATTACAACAAGGTCTCGATGCTATGGATAAAGCTAAGTCTTTTAGATCTGGAGAACGAGAACATAAGTACGACGTCAATGCCAATTACCTAACGAAAGGAGAAGTTCATGAGTCTGTATACGATGATATTGGAAGTCAAGGTCATGAAGAACCAGGAAGTGGTGTTCTAAAGCCTGAATATCAACAGGATGGTTTTGAAGAGGAAGAAGAAAATGCTGATATCAGTACAGAGGAAGAAGAGAATGCAGATGGTGCTGGTGTTATAACTGCTAATGGAGCAACGTTTAATGTAGGAAATGCAATTAATCACTTAGTAAGTCATGCCCATCCTGATTCTGTACATAGGTGCGCCGAGTATGTTAGAAAAGCAATGCAAGCTGGTGGTCTTAATTTAAATGATAGACCTGGATATGCTGGAGCTTATGCAGACTATCTTCCTAAGAAGGGATGGAAAAAGATACCTCTAAATTCAAAACCAGAACCAGGAGATACCGTTGTTGTAAGACCTTTTGTTGATAAAAATGGAAAATCTCACCCATATGGTCATATAGCTATGTATGCCGGAGAGAAAGGAAAGAGGGGTGGAAAGAAGTCTGGCTGGGTTTCTGACTTCTTCCAAGGAACTAGAGAAGGTTATTCATCAAGACCGTTAGAATCTCTTGTCTCATTGTGGAGATACGGCGGCGGACCAATAGAAACCGATCCAAGTTACTCATATTCTGGTTCTGGACAAGCATATACTGGAGAAATAGATTCTTGGGTAGATGATACTAAAGATAGAGCTGAAAACTTTAGCGATTTTCTCTCTAAGGCAGGAGATACAGTAAGATCTGCTATTCACAGTCTTAGCCACGAAGTAACTGAGGATGCCGGCTGGGTAATGGATAAAGCAGGAGACGGTGTAGATTGGGAAGCCTCTCTTCATGGTGGAACTTCCTACTATCCTGGGCCTTATCAAAAATCTAAGGCAGAAAAGTATATGTATGCTAGATATACAGGGAAAGATACAACAGGGTATGCAGTTCCTAGTTCTATAAGCGGAGGAAGTACCCTAAAGAGAGATGAATGGTGGGCTAAATTCTTTGATGAGGATGGAAATCTTAAAATCAGTAAAGAGGACAATGTTAATCCAGCCCTCTTAGGGAAACTTGAAAAAATTGAAATAGAACTTAAGAAGGGCAATGAGATGAGCGAACTTGACCTTAAGATGGCTGCGCACGGACTTGATGCAGAGATGTCTCATAATGCTGCAGAAACTAGAGATCAACAAAGACTTATTAGCGCACTTATGGTAAGAAATCCAGATAAATCAATGCCAATGACTGGTGGAGAATAATTAAGATATGGAAGAAAATAGAAAAAGTTGCTGGTATTATGATGACCAGATGGATAATCGACTAACTTCAATGTCTCTTCATGCAAACACTGTCTTTAATGGGACAACTTGGGTTAGAGCAAATGAGACTGGAGAAGTAGATGAAGGAGGATATCTTCTAGAACCGCTTTGTAGGTCTGTGCTAAACGAAGATTTTAATGTATCTATAGCAAATACTTGGACTGATATGGGAGGTGATCCAATATCTACTATGGTAAATGATATAATGCACTCTGCTGCACCTTATGCTAATGCGATCAATACTGCTTTAACAGAAATTGGACAAAAAGCTGACGAGTGGGGCGCAAAGAATGAGGTAGAGCTAGATGCTAAAGGAAAAGAAAAATTTTCCTTAGCACATAAGATAAAAGGTTTTGCTTCTTGGGTAGGCGACCGAACAGAGGAAATGGGAGGAGACCTTGTAGACTTTATGAATGCCAATCTTATTGTTCAAGGTACTAGATTTACATATTATGGAGGTACTGGAATATCTTTTGGAAATCTTGGAATGAGATTTACAATATTCCCTAAGTGGATTAAGAGAAACGAGTTCTTAACTGTAAATCAGCAGCTTGAGATCTTATTCCCGTATTCTATAGGTAAATATGAATCCCTTCATTTTACAACAGGCGAAGGTGAAAACAAAAAAGAACACGTATCTGATATCTTAGGTTGGCAAAGACCGCCTGCAGGATATAGGGCAGATTATAAGGATATAGATAACAAAGCACTGAAGGGAACTCTTAAGCTTAGAATAGGCGCTTTCTATGTTCTTGAAGCTCTAGTCTGCGAGGGAATTACTTTTAGCTTATCAAGACAGATGGTAAAAAAACCACTAGATGCTGGATATAGTGGACTTAATGCTGGAGAGAAAAAAATTATAGACGAAATGACTACAGATACAATAGCGTTCTCTCCTCTCTATGCAGATGTCAATATAGTTCTCAAACCCTCAACAAAATATTCTGATATATCCATGAGAAACTTTATCTATGGACTTAATATACCTCATGGAAATAATATGGGAACCAACGAAGCTGCACAAGGATTAGATAAGCAGGTAAAAGAAAACCTGAGAAGTATACAGGATGAAATGTATGTAAGATATGTATAGTAAAAATAAAACCATACTAGCACAAAAGGAGTATCTAGGGAATTATGTAGAAGGATTTGATGTATATAATTCCCTACTTATTCTTCGCTTATCTGATACATCACTACCTAGAGAACTATATCAGATAAAGACTTATGAATATCGACCAGATCTTATAGCTAAAGACTACTATGGCTCTGAGACTTACCTAGAATATGTATTATATCAGGGAGGAATGGCCATACAAAGCTATAGAAAAGGCATAGTTTTAAGATTAATACCAAAAGAGACCTTAGATTCAATTATAGAAAGTATATAATGGAAGACGAAAAGCAACTAACAAAAAATTCAAAAGAAGTTTCTGTATCATTATCTCCGTGGACGGATAAAGGACCTGATGGAGCACATTTTTCTCTATTTCGATTACATGTTCAAGAGTCAATCTATGGAGTAATACCAAGAGGAGAGGCTGAATTAGTACATCCAAGAACAGAAAAATCTCTAGAAATGATAAAAAACCAAGAAACGGGAACAATAGAAATTATTGATAATAAAGAGAATGGACTTAGTTATAAATTTAATATATTTATAACAAAACGAAGAACCTTTAATGAAATATTGTCTATAGAATTTATATGTATTCCTGGAGATGGTACAGATAAAGATACCCTAGAAAAAGGAAAGAAGTTCTATACTGGATTGCTTTCTGAAACCTACCCAGATATATGGTCAGCTATAAAAGCATCATATCCAGGACAAATAAGAAAAAAGGTAGAAACAAATGTACCTGATGTAAAAATTTATCGCTCTAATGAAACTTCCTATGATTTTGTAAAAAGGCTTGGATTCTCTTGGAAAAATAAAAGTGTTTTTGCATTTGGTTGGGACTATCTACTTCTAAAAGAGATAGTTGGAATAAATAGTTTCGAGAAACAAGAGAGTGATGATTCTCAAATCAGTAAAATATATGGAGATCATGAAGAATGGACACAAATATCCTCTAAAAGCTCTAAATATGATGTCGTTCTTAATGTTGGCCTATTTAATCCCTGGCAAGATCCCTGGAAAGATACAGATAAAATAGACTTATGGAAATCAGTAACTCCAGACGATAAGTATAAAGAGCTTGAACCTAAATTTGTAAATGCTTCAATAACAGGCGAACGCAAATACACTATTCACAGCCCAGAATACTATGTCATGGAAGAAAATAGAAGAGACTGTGAACTTTTTAATCAAGCCAAAGGATATGGAAGTATTGTGATTCTTGGTCAAGATATTCCCAAAACCTGGAGACTAGGAGATACTGTTCTATATTCAAGAAAAAAAGATTATGAAAATTGGGATGTTCATAATAGAAGATGTATAGTTGCTTCCAATGAAATATTTTTCTCACAACAAGGTTCAACAAAAACAGGACCACACGGTCTTCCTTTTGAGTGGCAGACTGTATTATGGGGAATTGACGCCTTGCTAGAAGATAGTCAAAGTGAACCATGGAGCAAGGAGCTTGAAGAAAATAAAGAAAACAAAGAATCAAAATGAGTAAAATTGGAGTAGAAGCAGAGATATTCCTTGGGGTAGTTTCTAAAATTCTTGGAAATACTGAGGAAGAAAGGCTTAAATTTTTAATAGAAGCTGATATCCCGGGGATTATTAAAGGAGTCAATGCGTTTCCTCGCCGAGACGTCCTAGATGAGCCTAAAGTAGGAGACCAGGTTATTCTTATGCGCCTAGATCCAGAACAGAATTCTTACTATCTCTACTGGAAACTTAAGGAAAATGAATTCACTGGCTTTCGTGCATGTGGTAAGGAATTTTCTATAACCCCAGATCATATTCTAATTGAAGTTTATGATAAGAAAATCTGGGAGGAGCCAGAACAACGAACTTATAATGATTGGGATGAAATCATAAACGACAGGCAAGAAATGATATCTAGTATTGAGATGAAGGATTCTGGTGAGATTAGGATGCTAAATAAAACAGGCACTGAGGTTATTATAAAAGACGATGGCAATGTAGAAGTAAATACGGCCGGACATAATATGAAAGTAGACCTCGGTGGCGGAACAATAACTCTAACGAATGGAACACTAAATTTGAATGGTGGTAAGGTTGGTGCTATTCCTGGTGCATTTATTAAAGACCCCGTATATAAAAAAGAAGGAATGAATTTTGGAAGAACAAACAAAGTAAAATTAGAATAATATGGCATTAGGTATAAATTTAGCAGACCTGGCTCCATTTATCTCTAAAGAATTAGCTAAAATACAAGCGGAGAATTTTGTAGGAGAAATAGAGGGACTAGATCCAGAAAAGATAGAAGAAAAGATAAGTCAATGCACAGAAGAACTTACAGAAATATATAAAGATTCTTTAGCAGATGGACTTGACACTATGCAGGGAGACCTTGAACTTCTTTATAATGGTTCTATAGATTTTGTAACTCGGCTGGCTTCTGTTCCACTAGCTATTATTGGAATGGGAACAACAGGACCAACAATATCTATAAACCTAATTCTTCCTCTTATTAAACAATTACAGGGAGAGGCACGAAACCTAGCTAATGTATATAAAAAGGTTGAATCTTCCATAAAAGGGTTTGAGATAGATAAGCTAGCAGAGAAAAATGAAACTATAGGAACCATCTATGGCCTCTTAACTGCAGCTCTAAGTGCTATAGCCATTCTTGTGTCTCTTGTTGGTGTTAAGTGCGGAAAGGAAAAAGCTAAAGATACAAGCGAATATGAAAAATCTCCTATGCCTGTCGATGCCAAAGATTGCGATAACTACCGGGCAGACGAAGAACATCCAATTCAAGAATTCCCGCCAGATCCGATATGGTGTACTAGATTTGAACATGTTATGACAAAGACCCTAGAAGATTTCCAGGATGATGAATCCGGAACAGCAGCAGAGAAATATGAGGCTTGGAGAAAAGATAATGCCAAAGTTCTCGAAGACTTCCAAGATGATCCTAAACTTGGAACGGCGGAGGAACAATATCTTTCCTGGCTTCGTGAAAATAGGGCTTGTAAAAATTGTAAAAATTATAAAAAATAATAGAGATAAACTTTCCCAGGATATTAGTAGTTGGCTCGAGAAACTACGAGGTCCTGTCTCTATATTTGATCCATGGAGGCTGATCACTTCCATGGTTCGCTAAAATTAAATTATAAAAATAGCATTATGATACATATAAGATGGTTTAATGATGATGACTCTAGAGACGCAGTTTTTCACTACGGCACTGGAGGAACCGGAAAAGTAGGACTAGACTCTCCTTGGCTTTGTTATAGTAATGAGAGCGAAGAGGTTGATTATAATAAAACTAAATTAAATCCTTATCACTGCCCTCTTACTTTTAAAGCGCTTGAAAATAATAGCCAAGTCGGGTTTGTATCTTCTGGCCCGACGGACGAATATGAGAGAACCATATTTTTCTCTGTAAATGGTGGGAATTGGGGCGTTTTAACAATGGAATCGAACAGTGGTGAATACTATTGGCAACTAAATAGTGGAGATACTATATCATTTGCTGGTGACAACGACTGCTACTACATAGACGATCAATCTGAGAATGTATGGATGTGGGGAATTTGTGCAGATAACGGAAGTTTTGAGGTCTGTGGAAATATAATGTCTATGATAGATTCTACGGAGTTTTATAATATCTATATCTCATCTTATACTCTTAGTTATTCAGCATTTCGTTACTTTTTTCAAGATTCTACAGCTATAGTAGATGCAAGTAACTTAGTATTGCCTGCAGAAGTTGGCCCTCGTTGCTATAGTTATATGTTTTATGATTGTACTTACCTAGTATATCCACCAAAAGTACTCCCAGCAACTACACTAGCTACGGGGTGTTATGAAGGAATGTTTAATTGGTGTCACGGACTGGTGAGAATGCCAAAAATAGCGGCTCAGTCAGCGTCACATGCAGAAGTCTGCATGGGCATGTTTGAGGGATGTCAAGAGCTGAAAGAAGTACAAGATACACTTTTTCCTCAAGGAGTTGTTGGAAGTTCGTCCTGTTCGTATATGTTTAATGGATGCACATCATTAGTTAAAGCTCCGGAACTTCCAGCAACGACAATAGGAAATTACTGTTATAACGCAATGTTCCAAGGCTGCACTTCGCTTTTATCTGCTCCTTCCAAATTACCAGCCACAACCCTAAAAACCTATTGTTATCAAGACATGTTTAATGGATGTACAGTTTTAGAAAGAGCTCCAGAACTTCCGGCACGCTATCTCTCTAGCTACTGTTATAAATCGATGTTTTATAATTGTACTAATTTACATTATGTAAAAAGCGACGCAGACTCAGTTAATTCAAATAACACTTATAATTGGTTATATGGAGTAGCAAATATAGGAAAATTTGAATCTCCACACCCTACAAGATGGCTGAGACCTTCTCCTAGTGGTATTCCAAGTGGGTGGGAAAGTGAGCTCGTTATATGGATTGATGACTATCCAGAAACTCTTCTTGAATATGATGTGTGTCAACACTGGCAGGAGTGGGAGAGTGAATGTTATGTACCCGAGGCAGGTAACGGATTTATGTATATGAATGAAGTACTGCAGTATAATGGAGAAACATTTTACTTGTGGAAAAATGTTGACTATAACCCAGACGACGACTTCTGGGACTGGAATATTAATTCTATGGGAAATTATGTTTATGCACTAACCAGAACAATCGACTTTAACATTCTTAGTGGTATGGCAGTAGAAGATGATTTTGAAGATAGACGCAACAACGCAGGTTGCTGCCCGATATATGCATTTCTTAACCAAGACTTCGATGAAAGCTGTGAGTATAGTCCAGACTGTAATGATGAACATTTTGTATTATCTTGTGTCAGACATTAAATAATGAAACCAATACTATCATATAAAATTGGGTCCTCGTATTTTTTCAAAGACTATGAGGACTATTATTTAAAAGACGAGGACGAATTATGTATAATGGACAGATTTCCAGAATTTATAAAAGAAACCAATGTCCTCAATATGAGAAAAGATGAAAAAGATGTGTTTTTCTACAGGAACATGAGTAAAAAAGATTTTATTAAAGAAACGCTGGAATTTAATGTTCCTTTGAAAGTTGGAAAGTTCTTAGTTCCAGAATTTGCCAACTACTTAGGAATGACGGTGGACGATCTTAGGCTTTTTGATTCACTATTTAATAGTCTCGATGAAAAGCATTCCTATGAAAAAATTATATATAATTCATACTTAGAAAATGGTGGGTTTTGGTTGACAAAAGAGCAACTAGATAAAACATACTGTGAATATAAAAGAACAAGACCGGATCGATATGAATGAAATAGAACAAATAATTCAAGATTCTTATCAATATCTTAATTCTTTAGGGGTTGGTAGATTTATATATAGCGGAAGTTATGGGCTATATCTCAATGGTATAGATATAGGAAGAGAATTTCATGACCTAGATATAGAATTTCCTGATCTAAGTCTTGATGAAAAACACGCACTTAAGTTAGAATTCACTCCAAATATAAATAAAGTTCCTAGAATTAAATTAGACTTTAAATTTGAAGAAAAAGACTGGAATGGACTTAAGATTTTAGTATTTACCCCAGAAAGTATCGTAATGGCTAAACAATATATCTTAAATTTCCTTTCTAATCCTAAGACCAAAATGATAGAAAAGAGAAAATCCCAGAAAGAAAAAATACTTCGAGATCTGGAGTACCTTAAAGAACATTACGGACTAGAATATGATAATAAAACGCAAAAATAAATTCCTAAAAGAAGTTGGTCTCCGTACTGCTGGGCTTGCCGCTCCTCTCCTAGCAATGGGTGGAATAGTAGGAAATGTGAAACCCTTTATAATTCCCTCAATAGCCTTTGGATTGATGGGGGCTTTATATGGTGCAAAGAGTTATTATGAAAAAGAGAAGGGAGGGAAGTATAATAAAAAATCCAAAAAAATCCAGACCACCACAAAATCACCAATCACTCCTAAACCAAAACCTGAACCAAAAAAGCCTGGGAGGGTATTTAATGAACCATACAAACTTTCTGAGCTACTAAAGAAATATCCAAAACTTAGAGAGCTTAATGATTTTATTACCAATTATAAGATCCTTTCTGATATATGTTTTAAACTTGATGATAACAGAATAATATTAGATTGGATGGGACTTGAGTGTGACCTGGTAGATGAAGAACGTCTAGAATTTGAAACACTCAGGGTTAGAGATGAACTTGATTCTGATGATTGGATTTCTTGCTTAGGTGGAGGGGAGTTAGTATATAATAAAGTAGAAAATTGCTTTTATGTAACCGATATTCCCTATGATAATGAAAAAGGATTAATAAGAAAAACTACAATTCCTCAGTATAAAAAAGACCTACTAGAAGATATTCAGAAATGTATAAAGACTGAAATAGATCTAGGATACATGGATGAGGATAGACAAAAGATTGTAGAAAAAGAAATAATCAATCCTCTAAAAAGAGCACTAAAGATATAGAATAAAATACTACATTTTGCGCTTCCGGAGGCATAAAATCCTTAACCTTGAGGCAAAAAATTTGAAATCAGATTCCATATAAGAAGAGACTAAATATTAATATTCATTTGTATTATATTCCCAGTCTCTTCTTATATTTTTAATACTTAAAATGATATGATAATACTACGACAAAAACAATATGGTTTCAAGTCCTTTATTGAGAAAGTAAATAAAGTTTTAATCCCTGGATCTAAAACTTACGAAGAGGCTGAAGGATGGTGGGCTGAAGAAAATAGAGCGCGAAAGGAGAGAGAAAGAAAGGAAACCGAGGAAATGGAATCAAAACTTCCTCTCGAATATAAAAGATTTAAAGCTCTCAAGCTCGAAATAAGCAAGATATATCCAGGATTAGGAGACGGGGACGAATATATGTGTGTAAGAACTTATCCACATTTTGACGAATCTAATCCAAATATTATACAACAGGTCATATATACTCCACAGAGGCTTAGTTTTAGTTATGATACTAAAAATAAGTGTTGGATAGATGAAGGTTTCGAGGCGTATGAGGCCAGAAAGAACGGAAGAAGAGTTATGTTTTCTCAAATCAAAAAAGCTCTCCTAGATGAGGTTAATTATGACATCAGCGACTGGAAAAAGAATCTATACTGGGAAGATGATGAAAACGAAGAAGTAATAACGTTCCTTGAAAAAGAAAAGAAACTAATACAGACTAAGTTATGATAATCTTACGACAAAGACTATGTAGCTTTAGAACAGAATCGCCAGAGGAAATAAACTTAGGAGATATAGTTCTTAAAAAATTTAAAGATTCCTGGTGGACCAAACATGTGACTTCGTTTATAGTAAAAGCCGTAATTAAGATTTTCAAAATAAAAGACGCTAGGGAATTAGAAACCGTGGCAGACTATAATATTGTAGAAAATAATAAAAATATCGGAAGTCTTGACCTAACTGAAATGTCTAAGAGTGAACTAAATGTAATGTGGATTGAAGTTGATGAAAAATATAGAGGCCGCGGTTATGCTCAAAAAATATTACACTGGGTTATACAATTTGCTAAAGATAAAGGCTACAAGGTATTAACGCTAGAGGTACCAGGAATATCACCAGACGCAAGACATATATACGAAAAACTTGGATTTAAAGAAGTAGGACAAATTACATCCCCAGACGAAGATTCTTGGTGGGGAGGACTAGTTGGAATGAAACTGATATTATAAGATTCTCTGGTGACTCTTTACTATTTCCTTATTTATGATATGAAATTAGATTTTATAAGTTTTGATATTCCTGAAGACAAGAAAATAGAAGTTATGTCCCTCCTATGTTCTTCCCCCGACCCACTGGCTTCACAACGTCTCGAAATAAAAGCAGAAGGAAGTCCAGAGGAAATAGTGAAGGATATAGTGGAGATGAAGAAGAAAATCTTAGAATACCTGAAGAATGAACTTTAATAATTCTGGGCCCTTAAAGATTGAAGAAATTATACAAAACCTAGTAATAGATAAAAATAGAGACTTTAAATTATTCCTTATGAACAGATTACATAGATTTCAGCCCTCGAGAATTTGGAAAGATATTATGCATATTCAATCAATGAAATCTAGAATCTTAAAGAAGAATACTATAGGTTTATTTGAAATTTCTGGAAAAGAGATAATTATATATACATCAAAAGCTTCTATCTATCTCTCTTATACTAGTTCTAATACTCTATACGAAATTTTTTACTGCCTTGAAAATAACCTTTCATTACAATCTATTACATGAAGATTAGAGAACTGTTATGGCTTCCTGAGGCTGAAATCTATAAATACTTTAAAAATTCAGACCCATCTCGGCTACTTGGATTATTTAACCTAGAAGGACCAGAAATATATGTCGACCCTGGAAAAAATATCCTTCGAGGGAGAAAAATAATAAAGAAGTCTGGGATTGCTATTATATATACAGAAGAACTTAATCTCCAGGTCCAGCCATCCTCAGTTAAACTTATAGGACCTGGACGTACGATAACTGTAGTATTTATGAAAGGTAAGCTAGACGGATTAATAGTTAGCGATTCTAAAGATAATAAAACAATATATCGTGGTAATCTACTAATAAAAACAACGGACACTCGTTACTACTATCCGAGCGATGAAAGCTAGAGAGATACTAAAGATGTCCGAAGAAGAGATATATAATTATTTTAAAGAGCAAAAGATTGTAGACCAGATAAAAGATTCCTATGGTAAAAGAATAGACATCTTAATAGAATGTCCAGAAAAACATATCTTCGCTGGTCTTGATAATCTTTTCCTCTTTCCGCTGCTTGACATAAAAAAGATAATAAAGAAGTCTGGAGTTATATATTTAAATATTGATGTAGTTGTGGTGAATCATGAAGATACGCTTGACTTAGAAATAAAACCAATACGACTTCTAATATGTGGTCCTAATAGAAGTATTGATATAACATACATACCACAATATAAAATAAAGGTTATAGAGGGTGAAACTTCTATAGCCTTCCAAGATAATGACTGAATTCTTATCTATGATGAAAATAAAGGAAATGATAGACATAGTGGGAACAAAAGATCTACAAGAAATAGGTAAAGTTTGGAACTATTTTGACTGTAGTGTTTATCTTCCATCCCACCCTGAGCCATATAAAGAGCTTGGTGTCTTGGTATGTAGGGGAAGGATTATAAAAAAGGCCCACAACTGTATAATCTATCAAAGTCTCCTTGGTAGTAGTGATTTTGAATATTTCTTCAGAAGGTATAATACAAATACAGCACTATCTATACATTATCGAGACCATGAATTATCCTTTATTCTATACTATGCTTACAATACTGAAGGTGGATTGATTGAATACTTTTATGTGACGTATAGTAAAGAACAGGGTAAGTTAGTTCTAGTAGAAGCTAGTAAATAAATGAGAACGGTGAGGGCTACTAATGATTTCTTTGTCAGACATCCTGGAAAAACTTTTAGGTCTTTTAATATAACCGAGCTACCAGAGATTATTAAATATGATGATCCTTGGGGAATTTGGTTATACTTCCAGTACTATAATAATTTTACAGAGAGAAATCATTATTCTAATATTGGAGGTTATCAATGTTGCGGAAAGATATTAAAAAAGAAACATAACTACTACGTTGAAATTAGTAAGATAAATGTTTTATTTCCATATGTAGTTACTTTCAGAATTCAAGAATATTTTGTGGGAGTTACTTATGATAGGTTTAATAAACTAGATCAGATAACCTTATGGAATGATAAAACAGATATAGTAATAAGAGAAAATATTAATTCTCCTGATATATTATATAGAAGAGTTATTAGTTGTGAAGAATCTTATTGAAGCAATTAAGGAAGGAGACATAGGAGAAATAAGAAAAAGTCTAGAAGTATATGGAAGTCTAGAATCCACTAAAAGAATTCTAAGAGGTAAACTATCTAGAGGTAGATTGGTAAAAAAGCATCAGTATATTCTAGAAAGTAGTGGATTATGGACAACAATAGTACTTCCAGAAGATGAGATTAGATTACTATATGCAGGATATTATATAGCTGAGATAATATATAAAGAAACTAGATACGATATAAAAGCAGGATATAACTTTGAATATAACGATACCAATGTAGGAGTTAGTATCTTTTATACAATAGAAAAAGAAAAGAGCATTCAGAAAGATTGAAAAGCCAACTCAATCTTTCTCTTTTTCCCATATCCAGAAGATACAGAATTCATTCAAGGAAGAAGCCGAAGGCGCAGAACGGACCTGGAGTGAATTGGACTTCGAGGAGACATAGTCGACGAAGAAGGACAAGAGAGGGAGGTATGGGGTCCGTTCAGTAAGAGAAATTTTCTTACACTAGATGGATACTCGATACTCTCGCATCCATCTCAGCTTCGCAGGGGCTGTACAGATGTCGTAGATTTCTTTGATTATGAAGTGTAGTATTTTTTCAAATTAGATACCTTTATATACTTCTATGCAACTCGTTATATAAAAATACCACATTTTGCTGTTATTTTGACGTTAATTTCTTATAATTGAGAAGAATTCAGTTGAGGACGCTTCGCCTCCCAACTGTGAATAAATTTAACAATATTTTCAATTATGTTAGAAATTACAGAAGATAATAAAATTATTGTACCTAAAGGAATCAGATATATCAGTGAATGGAGAGACTATAGTTTATCTGATTTTAATTTTCCTCACATCCTGAATAAAAGAATACCAGGTTGTGGATTTACTGAATACTGTATTACTTCTAATCTAAATGTAATCCTCTGTTCTCCAAGAAAAATACTACTTGAGAACAAACAAGAGCAGCATCCAGATACAGTCTTTTATTTTAAAAATGAATTAGATAATGTTGTTGAGGTTGATAAAGATATCACCAAAGATAGTAAGATAGAAGATGTAGCTGTGGTCAATAATGAAGATCTAAAAGAACAGAAGAGAGAGCAACAAAGAAAGCTACAGGAGATGGAACAAAATTTAAATAGCTATATTGATAGATGTATATTTTTAGATGTTCCTGCTAAGATTCTTGTTACTTATGACTCTTTTAGATTGGTAAAACAATATCTAATTAATAAAAACGTCTTTGATACTTTCTATATCGTAATCGATGAAATGCAGAGCGTTTTTAGCGATGCGCTTTTTAAGTCTGATACAGAATTAACTTTTGTATATCAACTTCAAGATATTCAAAAAGTATGTTATGTTTCTGCAACGCCAATGTTAGAGGGATACCTATTGCAGCTTGATGAATTTAAAAATCTTCCATATTTTGAACTTGACTGGGTAGCAAAAGACCCATTAAGAATTGTAGAGGCTGACTTAAAATCTAGATCAACACAGTCTATCATTGGAACAGCAGCTAGGATAATTAATACTTACAAAAGGGGAGAGTTCAAAGAATTAGATGTTGCAATTGACGGAGAAATAAAAACTGTTCAATCTAAGGAAGCAGTTATATATGTCAATTCAGTTAAAAATATTTGTGATATAATAAAAGCTACGCAGCTTCTTCCTGAACAGTGCAATATCCTTTGTGCTAAGACATCAAAAAATCAGTCTCGAATAAAAAAGAGACTTGGGTCTGGGTTTGAAATAGGCAAGGTTCCATTAAAAGGTCAACCACATAAGATGTTTACTTTTTGCACAAGAACAGTTTATCTAGGAGCTGATTTCTACTCTACTTGTGCTAGATCCTTTGTATTTTCAGATGCCAATATAAAAACTTTGGTTGTAGATATTCGGTTAGATCTTCCACAAATTTTAGGAAGGCAGAGACTCAAAGAAAATCCCTGGAAAAATAGTGCTGAATTTTATTACAAAACCCTTAGTCCCGGTAAAGTTATGACAAAAGAAGAGTTTGCTGAGACTATAAGAAAGAAAATAAAGAGGACAGATGACATACTAAACTCCTATTCTGATACCCGAGAAGACGCTAGGCACTCTGTAGCTGAAAGTTATTTGTATCTAGCTAAAACCGCAAACTATAAATATGATTATGTAGCTGTTAATATGCATAATGGAAAAGACTTAGTTCCAGTATTTAATAATATAGTGTGGGTAGCAGAGCAAAGAGCATTTGAAATTCAGCAACTGGATTATAGAACCTATGCTTCGGTTATTAATTCTTTAATGGACAGTTCTTTAGGGGATGGAAGCTCCAATGATGAAAATATTAATATTTTCTTAGCGGGTTTTGATAATTTATCTGGCTTCTACGCTAAGATGAAGGCAGTCTGTGAAGCTCCACTAACTGACTTAGAGAGATGTTATGTTTTAGCTAAACTCCCACTTGAATATAAAACATATTATGAGATCTTTGGCCCAGAAAAATTAAAATCATTAGGATATAATATTACACTAGTGAGAAAAGAGCTTGATAATATGAAAATAGATAGAGGAGGAACTATAGATTCGGCAATATTATCGAGTTTTAATGTAGGAGAGAGGTATAGTAAGGCGGATATTAAGGAATCTTTGAAGAATATTTATCAATCTGCTAACTATAGTAAAGCACCAAAAGCCACCGATTTGGAAAATTACTTCGAACTAAAGAGATGTGCATTTGTAGTAGATGGAAAGAGAATTGAGGGGTTTGAAATTGTAAAAAAGAAATAGTATGGTATATTTATTACAGGATTGTTATAAAGATGATTGTGATATTTATCATGATATTCTTAAGATAGGATTTTGCAGTGATGATTTTAATAAGTCAAGAGCTAAAGAATATAATACACATAACTACGGATATAAGCTTTTATCTACTATTAAGCACGGATCTAGAGATTTGGAAACCACGCTACATAATAAATTCGATCACCTAAGGCTATCTAAAGACTCTGAGTGGTTTAGGTATAGTGATGAAATTGTCAAAGAGTTTGAGAATTATAATAAAAGATGGGATATAGGGGTTCTTGAAAATTTTGAACAACTAATAAAAGAGATATTCTATAAAGGAGTCACTACATCTTATAGTTATATAAATACTGAGGATTATATAAATAACGTACTCTTAGATAAGTACCATTTTCTTGGCGCATATTCAGGATATTCAAATGAATTTTTAGATATACTGCACACAATTAGGTTTATATCCAAAGAGGCTACTGATATTTATTTAGAGTATTATAAAACACTGAGAGTAATCGGACAAGAAAAAGTATCTGAAACAGAATACGATATCTTGCTTAATAATATAATTAATGGAAAAGATATTAGAACTGTGAGTATTTCTTGTTCTGGGGTAAAGTATAATATTAAGTATTCTATAAAAAATATTGATCCTTATATATCAGTAAGAACAATGCTGATGAAAATGATAGAGGGCACTTATACTTTTGTTAATGACTATAGGGAAATTGTTAATATTGATGACATAGATGGTCTTGAATATGCGCAAAAAGTTATATCCTTGTCTCCAACTTTTGCATCCCCAACAATATCAGGAAAGCCTAGTTTTAATTATCAACTTTTATTTCTAGGAAGAAAAGTTATAAATAAGTTAGAAAGTTTTATAGACCAAGGAATGAACAACGCTGCTAAAATGAGCTCAGATTTAATAATAGGAAAATTTAATTATGAAAATAATAAGAATTCCAGATAATTGTATTTCAGGGGCACAGGATATACGAGTCCCGGAAGCAATATATAGAATCATACTAAAGGATACCTGGTACTATGGAGGAGGGTGTTGTAGTGGTTTTCGGATACACATTGAGAAGGAAACTATGATTGCAACACTGGAATCTAGGTGCAATATGGAAGAGGTCGAAGTTGAAGTCTTTGATGCACCCGCCGAAGAAAATCCACCAACTAGGATACCAGAATTAATACTAACGATATACTAAGAATACTAAAGAGGATATGACTTGACCGTTGTATCCTCTTCTAATTTTAACCTAAAAATGGAGGGAGATAGATGAAATACGCTAAGAAACTACAAACCATGAATGACTATAATACATGGAGACAAAGTGATTCGTGGGTTACTCCTAATGTTGCCTATCTAAGTGGTACGAAGGAGGTTATATTTAATAGATTTGTAAACAACAACGGTCATGACTATATCGACCTAGGATTATCGAGTGGAACATTATGGGCTACTATGAATATTGGTGCTTCAAGTGTCACTGATCCAGGCTTCTATTTTGCATGGGGAGAGACGGAACCCAAATCTTCTTATACGTGGGAAAATTATGCTTTTGGAACAGAAGATAATTTAACCGAGTATTGTTATGATGAAAACCTTGGCGCCTTTGATAAAACTAGGCTTGACTTAGAAGATGATGCAGCTCATGTCCTGTGGGGAGGTGGATGGCATATTCCTACTATATATCAATTACAGGAACTTTATGAGTATTTTGGTTCCAACATTAGCGACATTACTTATTCTGATAATTATATGGTTTTCAGAAATTTGCTATATATTCCAGAGGCGGGCGTCATGGATGATAGTTCTTTATCTAACGATACCTATCAATTTATTCTTCAATCTGCAGATATGTCTACTAACTATAATCCAAATTGTTTCTTAGGAATGTCAAGTACAGGAGTTAGCAATGATAATAGGGGAAGGAATTTATTTCCAAGATACTTAGGAACTAGTATTCGTCCTGTCATTGGTGGAGAGAACTATGTTCATGTATTGCTGCCGCCCTCGCCCATCATACCAAAATAAAAACTATTAATATGAAATATTTAAGAAAATTTGAAACCAATACTGCATATCAGTACTGGGTAGGTGGTGCTGCACAGGCTCTAGATTCTTTTAATCCAAATATTGAGCCCTTTGCTGCACTATGCCTTGATACCGGTCAGGTCTATTTTCATGAGTACGTAAATATGACTCCCAATGGTTATGACTACGTTGATCTAGGACTTCCATCGGGTACACTTTGGGCTACTATGAATCTCGGTGCTTCAACTGCCACTGATTCTGGATATTATTATTCGTGGGGACAGAGCTGGTCTTATTCTGGATATAAATCGTTTACTTTAGGAGATATGTATAATAATGAGAATCTCTTTGATAAACACGGCAGACTCAATCCGGGATATGATGCTGCAACTCAAACTTGGAATGGCGGTTGGCATATTCCTACAGTAGATCAATGTAGTGAGCTCATTGATTCTAATAATACTTCTATAGAATTTACTACCACTAATGGGGTTAATTGTGCTGTAGTTACTTCTCTGGGGAATGGAAATTCTGTAGTTTTCCCTCTCTCTGGATACTATGATGGTGAGGAATATGGAACTACTCTTCAAGGCTCAGGAACGGGCGGATTATATTGGACTTTGGATTTATATACTGGGTCCGCTGCTAATATTGAGCCTAATTCTATGGCAAATGTTTTAGCTTTTTCTTCTTCAAGCGCTAATGGAAGCCTTTGCAATAGATACTGTGGCATTTCCATTCGTCCAGTCTTGGGGGATAAGAAATATCGTAAACAAGCAGAACTTCTATGAAATACCTACTATCAGGAGGAAGAGGTACAAATCGGATTGAAGAATATCTAATTGACCTCTTTAAATTGTACCTTAAAATTTTCCCTGGAGATATACCTGGTGCTCCTGACTATGGTTTTGATTTTAATCTCCAGGGCACTTATCAAGATGAATTACCGGCCGAACTAGAGTCTCGCATTTCCCGGTTAGTTCAAAAAGTTAATTCTAGATTCTCTGGCTCATCCATGAAGCTAGAAGTAGAATCACTAGAAATTATATCACCAACTAAAGCGAGACTACAAATATCGGCCGGCACTTTGGTGGACGATATAGAAGTTAATATATACTAATTATGAGATCATTACAAGACTATAGAAACATATATCGAGAAATTGCACAGTCCCTTGGTTATCGTGGAGACAGTGTGGAACTTCTTGTACAACTCTTAGCTAATGCAACTTATATCGAAGAAGTTGAAAATATAACCTACATGCAAGAAGCTTCCCTAGAACGTGCGAGCCTAATGAACTCTAAGATACAGCACTGTGTAAATAATATGTACTCAGTCTTTCGTGGTTCATGTCCTAGAGTTCTTCTTCATGTCAGACCTACCAAGTATCAAGTCTTTAAGCCATACCAAGAAATAGCATCTTCTAGTAATTTTAAAGTCTACTATCTAGGGAGTATTTCAGAAACCGATATGAGCAATCTTGTAGAGGAGTATGATAAGTATGAACGTGTGGAAGGACTAGGAATTTCTGAAGGATTAGATAATGACATCCTGACAGTAAATCCTTTTCTAAAAAATTCTTCTTCTCAGGATGCCGAGTCATACTATATCTATGGTTTTATTGCCGAGTCCAAAGTATCAGACCGGGAATATACAATCTCTGAGAAAAATAAATACTACTTTGATATCCCAGAGACCGGACTTTCAAATGATATGTATGTAGAGGTAGCAAAATCAGGACAGACTGCAGGAGACCTAGAGAACTGGGAAATACGGCAGGCAACACGAATCTTCAGCGAGCACATCTTAGGAAAAATGAATTATAAATCAGGTCTCCTCGAGCCAGCTATCTATGACTTAACACTTCCTGGTTTTGGTAGTCGTCTATATTTTTCAGAGGACTTAGAACTATCTGATAAAATACGTGCTACATACTTCAAGCTTACAAGTCTGGATAAATATCAGGAGAATGAGCTTAAGAGAATATCTATCAAAGGAATGGAAATACTTCCTATTCCTGTCTCAGTCTTCGACGCTCATAATATTCTTGATGATAATATATATCCAGCTCATCATATATACAGAACGGAGAATGGAGAAAATGAAGAAAATAACTCCGGTCTTGTTATTATCCCTGAAACACCACGAGAGGAACTTCAATCTATCCACTACAATGCATCCCGCGATAGATATATAAATTCCATCGTGCGCAGTAATACAGATATGGGAAGACTCTTGGAGCAAATGTATCCAGAGCATGTACGAACCAACGGAACAACATGCTCATACCTCGGAAAATATGTCATCATCTGGTATATTCCTAGGAGTGCATCAAATCTTCTAACCACTGACCAAATCTTAAATTTTACCAGCAGACATCAAGCTTATTATATCAGTTCTAGTATCGATGTTAGGAAGGCACCAGAAATTAGAAAGGTCCTAACTATCGATGTTGAACTTTATCGTGCTCTTGATGACCTAGACATTAAAGTGGAAGAAATTATAAATCCCTATCAATATAAATTTAATGTCTATCTGCCAGATTCTAGTGATGTTGAGAATGAAGTCAGGAGTGAAATTATGTCCACTCTGTCTAAAATTCCAGAAGTACGACTTGTCAGAAGTGTTGGAATTAAGACTCTCCCAGGAAGCGTAGCTGAGAGCACAGATTCAACAAGGAGGTATCAAACTGTCGATGGATTTCCCTATTACTATTCAATAGAAGTTGTTATTAATTCAAGTATTACACGATGAATTTTTGTTATATAAAAAGTCAAGGACACCTTATGGAACTTCCTATTCTTCAACAACTAGTTAAGATGTATGAAGAATATCAGGGAGAGTACTACGAAAACACTGAGAATACTTTTCAGAGTTATTATTCAAGCTTAGATATTGACCCTGTCCGTGACTTTGTAGAAACATTAGTAGGTCCGGAATTAGAAGGAACAGAGGCCGATTATGAAAATGTTTTGGATTATATAACTAGGATGTTTTATTCAGTAAAGGGGACAGCTAAGGTTTTTGATTATATGGACCGCTTCTTCCCTGGTTTTAGAAGAAGTGGTGATGTTATATATGATGGAGAAACTCTTAGTCTATCATTAATCTTAGACAGTGCTCTTGATAATACAGTAGAATTTAGAAAAGCTTTTACTAGATTTCTCGAGAGTCTTTTATATCTGGGTGGAACTGGAGGAAATAATATAACAATAATAGTTCCAGACGAAGATGATGATGGTGAGGAGATAATTGATGATCCAGATCCATATAAATTTCAGGGTAAACCACAGGTACTTAGACTTCGTGACCTTATAGAACTTCACGGCTCTGGGAAAATAAAAACATATAACTTAACCATAATAAAGAGATGAGGGTAGTAGTTAATAAAAAATCTGAACTTGGGCAAATCCTAACTGCAGTGTATTATAAGTCTCCTGCAATGCCCTTAGATGTCCCGAATCTCTGGAATACATTAGATTCAGCATCCCAAGCTCTTCTTAGGACATCCGGGAAGGCACAAGAAATTCGATATGATGCAGGAGAGCTTGGGGTTGACTATAGATTCTTTGAGTATGGTCTTCAGTACTTTCCAAACCCAGACGGAATATTGCCAGCAGTTTCAGAGGGAATGGCTGATACTTTATTTCGAAATTCTTCTGGTACCTGGATAGGAACTGGAGAATTTAAAGACATAGGAAAATATATAATCCCTACTAATACTTCTATGTCGGGGAGGTCTGGGATTAAGTTCTTCGGATCATTCCAGACTAGTACACAGGAGATTTATACATTTCCGGCAGGTCCTGGAATATCTAAGATTGAGCTTTATGATTGCAATATAGAACCATCAGAAATTTCAGGGATCTATGATGCCGACTTAGGATATTCTAATGAGTATAGAGAACATCTGATTATATCCTTCTATCTTGGATGTTCTGGCGAGCTATCAGGTACTCCAAGATGGTCTAATAATTTTAAATCAGAATACTTTATAGGAGATGTCCAGAGAGATATCGACCTAGATTGGAAACTATATTCTGAAAGATTTGATAGCAAGGTTGTATTCTTGTCTGTAAGTCAGAGGAGAGAGAAGAATTTACAGGTTTCATATAATGCTTGGTTAAAATTATATGAACCACTACGAAATAAACCCTCCTATGATGTTCTTCTCTCTGAAAAAACAAAAGATCCGACTCAGACCGGTGAAACTATAAAGGGACATAAATTTGACCTAGCATCAGGAAGTTATCTTGGTTCTCTTGATTCTCGTCCTAAACCAATCTTAGAGGAGAAACTAAGGAAACAGGCAAAATTAGACTCTGGAAATATGTATAATGCATGGAGACGATATGGGCCTGGAGATATAGCAAGATACGATGGAAAACTTTGGGTATCGTTATGTCAGGATAATTGTGGAAATACCCCTGAATATTCTGGAAAATGGGTACTTCAAGATAGAACAACCGATTTCTATACATCCTGGTTTATAGTTAAGTGTCAGGATGCAAAAGAAATAGTCCCAGGGGCTAAGATAAATGTTCCAGATTATCAGAAAGAATCAGCCTTCGAGGTATATCCTAAACCTGGATATATTCCCACCGAAGCTAATGTAAATAGCTTAGGAAAGGATAAAACAATATCTAGAGTTGTGATGACTGAGAATGTAGACTTGGATGAGAAGAGGTACTATATTTTCTACGTCAAATGGGACCCAAAAGAGAAAGCAAATGGAAATATTAGAGGCAGAGTTCTTGAGCTTAGACTTGAGAAGAAACCATTATCTCCTGTGATTCGTATTCCAGATTTTATAGTTCAAAGATATCAAGGAAAATATGAACTTACTTGGAATAATAATATAGATTCCTTCAACTTAGAGGTTCCCGGGAAGAATATAGTAATAGACGACCCCTTAGATTGTTCTATTATTGACAACATAAGATTAAAAGTAGCGCCGGGTACAGGACTAACTAAGAAACAGGCCGACGATGCATTCGAAAGTTTTATAGAAAAGCTTGAATTCACCTTGGAGTATGAAAAGTCAGTGCCAGGAGAAACATGGGAAACTGGTGGATCTGAGGTGGAGCCGGTGGTTAAAGTTTTCTCCAGTTCTAATATGATCTCAGACATTATTCTTCATGAGGATAAAGTAGATTATGAAACATGTAAGTATACTTTAATCCCTGGTTGGAGCTATAAGAAAGTTACTGTATCTAATTCCGGCGATTTTGATATAGAGTATCCAGTCTTTGATGTCATTCGAACAGAAGATTATAGGTCTGGTGTCTTTTCTAGGACAGGTGTTAGACCTAGTGAACTTATGATTAAATATAGACTTGACTATGGTGAATGGTCTGAATGGCAGCATGCTAGTTTCAATGGTTCTGAAGCTTCTTGGTATCATCCAGGAGGCGGACATAGAAATGAAGTGCACCTTGATAGAGATGGGGACGACCTTTATAAATTGCAAGTTAAATCAGTCACTATAGATTTAATAATAGATATTAAAGTATGATAATAAACGATACAAATGTCAGAGGTATTTGGAGTTATTCAGATAAACTAGTCTTTGAAAAAGGAGATTTTGTAGTCTTTGGTGACCAAATCTATATATGCAAAGCCTCGGGAGTTATGGGAATTATACCATACGGAAACAAAGACTATTTTACAGAATATCCAGGAAATATGGTCAGATCGTTGGAAGAATATTATAGCATAGTTAATGATCCACAAGCTTCTGATGACCTGTATATCTCCTCTCGTGTTCTTAATGAGATTCTACAAGATTCTTATTTTGGACTTGGAGATAATGGAATTATTGGTCTTAGGATAGAATCGGATGGATCATTAGGGGGACAGCTTAGCGATAGAGTCAGGGAAAAGCTTAGTAGTACTGGGCATATTCTAGACGACCTTATAACTTCTCCAAATTTCAATAATGGAGTTGTCTTAGTCTCCCGTGATTATGCTGATATTAAAAATCTCGTTGGTCTTATATCCTTCGGTGTTGAAAATACTACACAAATAAATGTAAGAATAGATCCAGCAAAGTGTATAGGATGTGGAGCTTGCGCGGGAATATGTCCGGTAGAAGCTATTGACCTGACTGGGGCTGATGAGATAATGATGTGCAGTAATTGTAGTTACGTATATACACAAGAAGATAAAGAAAAGTATGCTATCCAGTCGTCATCCTGTCTTCCTGGATATTATGGACCCTGGAAATGTCCTTCTTGTGGTGCACCAGTCGGAGTAGAGACTAAGATTGTACATAGTTATAGAATAAATAGTCTCGTCTGTGATCTTTGCGGAAAATGTATGAATATCTGTCCAGTCGATGCAATAACTACCCTAGAGGAAGACATTACAACGACGACCGGAGATGCAGAAAGCAGTTCAGTCACTACGAGAACAACTAATGTAACCTCCAATGGAACTGGTAGTGCTCCTGTTCCTGCTGATTATGTTGTCATTAGAGATAATTCTAGATCAGGTGGATCACATTCAAGTACTGTTACAAGATCAGGTAATTCAAGTTCCAGCACACCAGGAAGAGTCGTTAGTATGGAAACTGGAAATACATCATCATCGTCGTCCTCTTCGGCTAATCTAGTAAGTGCTTTAAGCAGTGCTTCAGCTAGTACTTCATCCAGTCTTGATACCGGTGGAAATCAGAGTTTTTCAAATATGATTTCTAAGTATCAGGCAACGGACTTAGGATATGTATTTGTTCGTCAGTATTCCTATAAATCTGGTGCTACTGGCCTTCTTCATAGAATACAAGAGCTAGTGGACCCTGACCAAGGACTAATATTCTTCCGTCATGCTGAACAAAAAGCGAGTGGTCTTACAATGGATAGTACTGATTGGAAGAGCTGTCTATCGAGGGATGCTATCTTAATTGGAAAGGAGCTTGATAGAATTAGAGCAAAGATGTCTAAAGATGAATCTGTCTTGACTACTTCTGGATTTAGATACAAGAGCATTACTGTTAGTGATAGAAATAATGGTGCATACTTTATTTCCGATGAGAACTTGCCGTTGAAGAGTGGTGGAGTAAAGAGAATTGTTACTCTTGTTATGGAACTTAGTGGTAAGACAATTTCATCCTATACTACTTCCATCGACTTGTCGGTACCAGAAGATTATTCAGATCCAGGAAAGACGTATTATATAAGTGATAGTATAAGTCTAGTAATTAAGAGTACTACAGGAGGTTTTGACTTAGAATTTGTAGTGGATCCAGGTCAAGACTTAATATTAAAAGACGCATACTGCAGAGAAGCTTGTTAAATTATGGGAGAAGAAATAAAGTTAGATATACCGTTTAGAAAGGACGAAAGCGAAATCAGAGGAAATGAAGTATATTTCAGCAGCTTTGATACAATAATGTCTGGTTCTTCAGATTCAGAATATTATCAACAAAATTTCTTATCAATCGAGAGACCACTAAAGGCGACTGAAGTTTTTAGTAAGCTTAGAAAAAAGGGTTGGGGAAAATTTGACGGAAGATTTATGACGGAATCTGATATAGTTTCTTCTCAGAGACTTATGTATCGAGTATATATTCCTTGTAAATCTTCAGAAGAACAGACAACAAATATAGATTACCCGGAGGATGTAATAGACGTTATTGATACCGGATATAGAAGTATTTCTGATGTAAGAGAGGAGAATGGGGAGAAGATAATAGAAAGTGAGATTAGAATAGATCCATTTTTTCAGATGTGGCCAGAGAAGTTTAATTCAAATCCTAACCACAATGAAGCTGACAGAAAATCCATCAAAAATAAAGTAGAGGCGCTCTATAAAGAAGTATTTGGTGAGAACATGTCAGGGATTAATACTATATCTTTCTGCAGAACAACGAGAGGAGTTCTTAATATCTTGAATAAATCTATATCATTCGACTTGATTGCTTCTGATTCTGACCTCTACACTAATTGCATTGATCTTAGTGAACTTAAGAGATATGCAGTTATTTCTGATATTTCCGCAAGAATAGATGTCACTATACAATATTCTACATGTAATCCAGGAGGTGGCGATGTTAAGGTCTTTAATAGAGATATAACATTTTCTGCCTTCAGGTATGAATATAATAAAGATTCAAATGTCGTAGAATGTATATGTAATTCTTTTCGAGGGGAAATAAATAATGATGTCTTAGCAACTTATTCATCAGAAACAGGAATCTTAGAATTAACTCCTATATCAGATAGAGTTAGTGAATGTATAATAAGTAGATGTGCAGTGACCTATGGCAAGTTCTAAAAAATACAGTACATATATCATAGGTTTTCCTGAGGCTGTAAATAATTGTCCTAGAATTCTTGTCTGCAATAGCGTCGAATTTGTAGAGGCACTAGGAGATATATCGTTATTTACTGCTTCTGAAATTGCCTCTAAGATATTAAGTAATGACGAGAAGAACAAAGGATTTAATGGCCTTGTTATCTCAAAATCTAAGAAAGGGCCATATTATGAATATAGAAAAGATAATCTGACCTGGCTTGATATAGAAGGAGACCCGGAAGCATCATATAATAGGAAAAAGGCATGGGGATTCGATATCATGATTTACCTAACTTCTAGAGATGATGTCTTAGGTTATACAAAATTCTCTGATATCTGTGGTGGAGATACAATTAATTTAAATATCTATCTGAACTTTAGAACAGAGCTAGACGAGATAGATCAAGATATAGTTCTCGATATATCTCTATCTAATGTATCTTCCTCTCTCGAAGAAGAAACAATACAAGGATATCTTAAAGTGGGGGACCTTACTTCTGGCCTTGATAAAACAACTACCAGATACTCTCCTCACCTAGGGGCCAATGATATTGCTTTCTTAGGTGATAGATCGGTGATATCAGGTCAGCCCGTTCGGATAGGTCTTATGCACGGAGAGATAGTAAACCCATATATCAATTGGTCTAAGTTCGAGTCACATCAGATAGGGTATTACGGAGGAGATGATATAGTTTTAGAATCATGGACTTCCACCCATTATAATATAGTCTCGCTGATTAAGAGAGATTACTGGGGTCATCCTTTAGTTTATACAATATCTAAGGAAGGACGTCGGCCTATCGGAAAATATAATTCAGTCGATACAGAAATTCTATATCTGTCTGGGAGATATGTAGTGTGTAATTGCTCTGGAGTTAAGAAAATTTATGATACTCTTGACTCCAGGTGGCTTGAAACACTTGGATCTCCTATTTCAGACCCCTTAGATATACAAAATAAAATAACAGACCTTCGTGCTAGTGTCAGTGGTTTTAGCCAAATTGCTGAGTATGTCCCTGAAATAAATGAAACATTCCTTGACTTAACTAGGGGCGTAATTAATCTTTATCGAAAAATTGGACCATGGTTTATTATAGAAAATGAATCAAAGTCTAGTATTCGAAATTATAAGATTTGTGGTCCAACCATGACACTATATATACTAAAGTCAGAGCTTCCATATATCTCTTTCTTAAATGATTCCTCAATTCTCTATTACAATCCAGATAGTAGGGATTGTTGTGTCTATTGTGGCTTTGGGAAAACGTTTATAAGCAAGAGATATGACTTAAACTTTGACAAAATAAAAGATTCTGATAGTCAGGAAAAACCAGGCGAAAGAGCTACTTTGGTAAATCCGGATAATATTCTTGGTTCTCCCCTCGATTCCTATAGAAGAAGAGAACCGATCCGAGAGCTTCCAAGGATTATAACTGGTTTTGGCGGCCTAGTGTTTTATACTGATGATAAGAATAGATTATATTATTTGTAATGAGAGTAGAATACAAAAACCCAGAAATATTAAAAAGGCCTGACTCTAGGATTATTCTAAAGGGTCTCCAGGGGATTTGGGAGCCTGATACAAAAACTCTTAGACTCTATTATGAAGGTCGGATAGTGAATATGCCAAGAGAGATATATTCGACGGACGGAGACTATATAATGGAGCTGATTCTTGATTCCTCTGATTCTGACTCAGGATTAGGAAATTGTGGAAATATTATATACATAGAATTTCCAGAAGATACTATGGCAGACATAAGTACTTCCGGATTGCCTAGTAATATTACCTACCTAGAGAGCAGGGGTTATGCGATAGGAGAAAATATACTGAGGGGAATAAATACAACAATCGAATCGAGAGTTAAAAAATTTATTAGTAAGTCCTCTTGGTATAGATACTTCAGAATTAATCGAAAGACAAAGGCTGCGAATCTTAAGCGTCTTGATTGGGCCGGTCGGAGTGTTTCTAAAGACTACTATGAAAGAAATTATTCAGACTTGTACCTCTTTTGTGATGGTGTAGATGAAGAAAGTGGAACAGTTTATGGTTTTAAGATGGCCACTCCTTGCATTACTTTTTATGGGTTTGCTACAGAAGAAACATATAAAGTTGAAGGAAACAATAGGAAACTGATATCTAGAGAAATTGTATCACTAGAGAATGTTCCAGGCCTTGTTATCTCAGAACTTCCCGGCGGAACAAGAAATTTTGTCTTATCCATCGACTCTGAACATCTTAGAGCTGAACTTCTGACAATAACAAACTTCGATCCAGAAACATCAGATATAATATACCATGCAGAATTTATTGCAGAGGTATATGATTCAATTGGTCAGAGAAATACTAGTTATCCTCTAGAAATAACAACACTATCTGAAGACCTTACCTGGCATTGGGATACAGAAAGAACAACCACAATGTTTAGGGAAGATGGATGTCCTGTATTCCTATTCAGATATGATGACTGTAATCGAGGTGTCTATCATACTTTACGAATTTCTTCAATCAGGGCTATAGATAATATAGAAGAGGTTACAATTAAAGTAGGTAGTGAATCTCCCGACGATCCTTACTTTACGTATGAGATAAGCCTTGGAAGTAATGCCTCTGGAGGAAGTGACATAATAGTAAAAATTAGTCCTCGCCCTGGTCTTCCAAATCTTACTGAATATTGGATTCCTAGATTATATGCAGATGTTCCAGAGCCAAGACAGGTGGTATATAAGCATAGTAAATTAACATTCTATGCAATTATTGGTCCTAAGAATGATGACCTATATATTGTAGATCCTGAAGATACCGAGAATACTGAGATAGATGTCTTAGAGTTTCCTAATGATATCTTAGGCGGTAACTATCTTGTAAAAACTACTGGAAATGATACATACTGGAGAGGCTTAGCTACTCATTCTAAAGTATATGCCACTAGTTATGGATATACTGGACTTGTCGAACAGAATATTAATACTGACGACCCTGATATTGATACTCCCGTTGTTATTCCTGACCAACCTAAACAAACTATCTTTAAGTTTGATAAGCCTGGTTCAGATACATCAGGAATTATGGGAAATGGTCTTTGGATTTTCCCGTCATCTTGTTCTGTCCGGCCAGGTCAGGTATTTACTATGTCGTCAGCTGAAGTTAAGGGGTCTGGATATATCTGGTGTAGAGAAAGCTGCATTGGAGACACATCTAGAACAAATAACTTCGATCACAGTGTAGTAACTGCCGGAGGTTCTAGTAAATCTTATGCTCCAAGAGGAGGCTCTAGAGGATCAGGTTCCGGTAGTGGTTCTAGACAGGTAGGAGAAACAGATACATCGAAGCCTGTTGTTACTAATAGCATAAGAGTTAATAATTGTTATTACTTTAATAATTTCATAGCTCCAGATACTCCAGGAACATATGTGATAGATATCTACGGAGTTAAGGATAAATCTAAATATGGAACCTTTAAAGTTAAAGTAGAATCAGCCGACGAAGGAAAATATTATTCCTTAAGTCCTAATGCCTATATGGTACCCTTCAGGACTGATCATAGAGAGCCAGGTTTTTCTGATGGAACTGATGTTGAAAAATCATATTATCAGACATCATATTTTCTCCTTAAAGTCTGGGCTATCTATAATTCCAATAAGAGCGAGCAAGTACTTATAACAGACTTTGGTTCCCCTAATTGTGATTTTACCTGGAAGATAACTAAGTCAGGAATCATAGACCACATCGAAGGGACGGAACAGGGACTTAAGATATTCAGAGGAAGCAATCATGGCGTCACTGAACTTATTATATATTGTAAATCAGACCCTAGTGTATATCTAGACATTCCAGTAATATTCTTTGGTGGACAATATAAGTATTATCAATCATCTTTAAAATAATATGATATGAGTGCAAATATAGAATTAAGGATTTTTCCTAAAGAAGAGTGGTCTTGGGTTGGGAAAAAAGAATATCTTAGGGCATATATATTCCCAAGTAATGCTATCCCTACTCCTACCTGTCAGTGGAAAATTGCAGATCCATCTATAGTATATCAGGGGGACGATGGTTGGTTCTATTCAAAGAAAGTTGGGCAGACTACAATAACTGCGGTCTCTGATGATGGTAAATACCAAGCATCAATGACATGGACCGTAGAAGATGCAAGTAATATTCAGATACGTGGATATAGATTCTACACTGGAGATGGCGGAAATGGTGAAATAGAAAGATATGTTCTTGGATATGGAGACGTAGAGTATCTTTGTGCCAGGTCCTTTAGTAATCAAGATGATTCTTTTACTGATGTACAAATAAGTCATGGAAATTTCACGTGGTCTTCTAGTGACTCCGAGATTGCTACAGTAGTTCCAGATCAGGGTGATATGATGAATAGTACATATCATCGTGCAAAAATTACCGCTGGAAATAAATCTGGGATAGCTAAAATAAGAATAACATCGAATAGTTCCGGATCTTATGCAGAGTTTCCTGTTCATGTTCAGCCAGAGGTGATTCATGCAAAAAAATTTAAGATATCTCCTTCAAGCTTAAATCTAGTAAAAGGCCAAAGAGTACAGCTTTCTGGAATTTTTACGCCAGAGAATACGACTAATAAAAGAATTTATTGGTTTACGTCTCTTGGCGCTGTTACACTAACTCCAGATCAGGATGGATGGACGAAGGCAATGGCCGTCGGCAAGCACTACATAAATGCACGTACAGAGGACGGAGATCTTGTAGATAGAATAAACGTAACAGTAGTAGAAGGAACTAATCCAATATCTAATATAACAATTGATGGAAAAACTTGTACTAGAATATGGATGGATGGACCTAAATCTAGACAGGTCTATAAAACAACTACTGTTTATGTTCCAACATTGCCAGGTCAAGATGCTAGTGATGTAGGAATTAATGTATCAGTTAAAGATCCTAGTATAGTAACAGTAAATAAAATTGAAACTCCATCTAATAAGTCTAATAGACGAGTTATTCACTGGAACACTATAAAGCCTGGATATACGACTGCTACTATTACATCTAAATCTGATCCTACAAAGTCCGCTGTAGCAGAGATTATGGTTCTTTCGGCGGATCGTAATCCTACTTCAACTTCTAGCAATATTTATCTTCCGGAAACTATAATTGCAACTCCGGATGATATTGAGGTAGAAAGAGGTCAGGTATTTACTATCTGGGCAAGAGGATTTGGTGGAGAGCATCAAAATTACGAACACAGCCTTGATCTTAGTAATCAGACTGTCTTTAATGATTTTTGGTCTGGGGGTTGGGATTTCGTGCCATCAGTTACACAAATAGAGCCTCTTAAAGTAAACAGAGACTCCTCTCAAGTTTGTGGATGGTTTAGAGCTGGTTATATCCCGGGCGACTATGAAATTAGAGTTACTCCGCGGTGGCCAGATAAAATGAGTAAAGACTTTAAAGATAAAATAATAAAAGTTAAGATAGTAGATAAACTGTTTACTGATCCATATATAGAGCTTATTCCAAGAAAGTATTATATCTGTTTTAAAGATGCAGATAAACTAAGTGATAGTGAGCATATAATGTGTTATACTGATAATCCTGCGGAATTTTATATTGGGTGGATTAAAACTGCAGGTTCATCTACAGAATATCCAACTAGATTTAATGCAGATGATTTTACTTGGAAAATAGCTCACGACGGAATTATATCTAAAATTGAAACTGACGGTAAATATTTTAGAATCTATCGTGGACCAAACTATGGTATCACACAACTTACATTTTATCTTAAAGAAAACCCACATATCTATTATTCGCTTTTCGCTGAATATGACGGAGGTGACTGGAGATATTATACAACAGATAAAAATATAATCACTAGTAGTAATACAGGAAGTAGTTCTTCTACAACGCCTGCAATAAAACCTACTAGTGTTGAGGTAATTCCAGTATCATCTGAAACTACTAATACAAATACTAGCACAACCCCTGGTGAAAGTATAATTGTCACTGATACTGTTACATATCGGACCGGCGGATATAATTCGAAGTATAATTATAATTCAGATACCGGTCTGGCAGATAGTTATATAGAACCAAAAGTAAAGAGAAAAATTAGTTCTGGGACTAGTAATTATAAAGACCCAGGATATCCTAAGAATGGAAGTTCCTCTTCCTAAATTAAAACTAAAATTATATGTCATTAATACCATATGAAGTGTCCCTAGATAATACCGAAGGAACTGGCGGTGGAGGTGAAGGTGGAGATTTAAATAGAGGAACAGGATCAAGAACTTCCTCTGGATCTACGTCTGGATCTGGTGGAAATGGAACTGGAACAACATCAAGATCTAATGGAACTAGTACATCCTCTGCTTCTACATCTAGATCTGGAACAGGCAATAATTCCAGAACAACTAATAATAATACAGATGGAATCACTGCGTCTTCAAGTAGGTCAACTAGATTGTATTTCTTGAATGTTTCTTCGGGTAGTACGCTTAATATGGCGCCTGGGGAAACAATAGAACTACATATTCGTGTTCAAAATCCTACTATGCCTCAGACAGTATTTGAGTCTTCGGATACTAGTGTAGCTATTGTAAGTAAAACCTATATAACTACGGCTAAACTAATGGCCAAATCCCCAGGTACTGCAACTATTAAGGTATATTTTACAGGGGATGATGGAGTTTATTATGAGGATAGTTTTACTCTTGTCGTATCTTCGGCAGGAGGTGAGTCGGTTATTTCTGATGATAAGAAAATATGGTTGGCTATTGGACAAAGAAAAGAAATAACAATAACTGACAAACCGACATTCACTTCTGCAGAATCCAGTAATCCAGAAATAGCCTCCTTTATTAAGACCTCAGTAGATAAAGCTGTTATTACTGCAAAAACTCCTGGTGTCTGTGTAGTCAAGCTTAATGTAAAAGATGCTTCTGGTTCGTCCTATTGTTCAGATGCCTGGTATGTAATCGTTACACACGGAGAAGGAACTAATTATCTTGATATAATTTCCTTTGAAAAATCTACTTCTTGGGAAAATTTAAATCTTGGTTCAGTCTTTGTTGTTGGCTGTAGTGAAGATGAGACAACTGGAGATAAAGGCGCTGCATTTAAATCAGAGGTCCTAAGTCCAGAGTCGTGGAGAAATCTAGTTAATAGAAGCTATAAAGAGGTTAAGATATATCGTCTTGGTCAGGATATTAGTATAAACGTAACTCCTGGCGGTTATCTTGAGGATCTTGAGTCTGAAGAAAGTTGGATATCTCAGTGGACTATAACACCAGAATCAGAGGATGAAGAAGTTCCTGAAATATTCTGTAAGTTTGTAGGTCTTGGTGTCTATAAATTTATCGTTCAGTCTAATTGTCCAGTTCGATTTAAGACCAACAGTAATAAAATTAGTATAGGTCCTTGGTCGGGTGAAGCTAGATCCGAATATGTTTTCTCAGATTATGGAAATAATAAAGTTCTTCCAATCCATATCTTAGACCTTCCGGAAGATTCTATTGAAATAATAGATATAACCTATGAAAGTCCAGATGGTAGAGTCTCAGAAACCGTAAAAGCAGCTCTTTATCCACCACTTCCAGGATTAGTTGATATAAGAGGTCCGTATATTTATATAATTCCAGGTGATAGGAGCAGCTATAATCAGAGAATAGAGGTTAAATCCTATGGTGGTGTTGTATATAGTGGCTTAGAGTATCCAAGAGAAAGAGACACTCGTTTTAAGACCGAAGAGGACTTAGCTACTATGTGGACTCCTAATATCGGAGAAGCTGCCACCAATATGGGTGATATCAGAATAAATATAGCATCAGAACTATATGATAGCCTTAGAACAGATGATATAGGACTTTCGAAGCAATACATAACGTTAAAGTCTGTAACTGGATATCTCCCTGGTGATCTTCCTACGGCTCCTGTTGCAAGAATAAGATTTGATATTGTGGATACTGAACACACTTTTACACCAATTAATATGGTTGTTAAGGATCATGTATACTATTATATCTATGTTCTTCCGGAGATACCTATCAACAACTACGATACCTATAAAGATCTTGAAGAGTGTCCAACGGATTTAAAAGAAATTACTATTGGATATAGTATTTTTGAAAGATACAGAACCAACGACATAAATGCGACTTGGCCCGGAACAGATATCAAGTTCTTAGACCTAGCTGGAATGTCTCCTAATTTTTCTGCTAGATACGAAGACAACTATGCTAATTCCCCAACCAGAAATAGTTATGCAGTTACGTTCTACGTAAAGTGGACTGGTTCTAAGTATGATTGGGATAATGCAGCGTATGGATCTGAAGTAGGAAGCCTAGTAATAAATTGGTACTATAACAAAGACTATATCTTAAAGCATGACGGATTATTCAATTATTACTATATTAATAATGGAGATTCTGGATATGGAACTATGAATCCTCCATATAATCCGGATAATAAGTTTTACACGCAGACGGTACATTTTATAAAATTCCAGAAAAAAGATCGTATTCTTAATAGAAGTGCACTACCAACTCATTATAGCGCTGTAGGTACATATGACCCGACAACTATGAATCCAGGTTATAAGATAATTGAAACAGATATTCCAATTAATCAAGTAACTCTCGTTGGTGGTGGATATTGGAAGTATGTATTTAGAGAAGAGGAGGTAGACGGTATTCCAGTTAAGTTTACTTGTGAGCAAAACCCAGAAGATTATCACTTCTTAAATTTCACTGTAGAGCCTAGAGGAAATAATGTATCTTTTGGTCTAGATGAATGGAGAGAACTTATTCCTTATTATTCTATGGCTCGTGGAGAGATTAAATTTATTTGTGAAAGCAACGTAAACCATAGAAAATCTGATACGATCTTGGACACATTCTCCTTTACACAAGATGGCCTAGAAGACTGCATTCTGATAAAAGACAAAATATATCTTGGAAGATCTGAAATAAATCTCCCAGATGTTAGTTATGCAGCCTTTACTTTCGGAGTGGGAGGATATGGTATTAAGAGTTATAGAATTTCTGACGTTGTAGGTTATCAGGGACAGCTTAGTAAGATAAATGCAATCCCTAATGGAATCAACGTTATAGTCTGGAAAGAAGGACAGGCTGAAGCAGTGTATAATGAAACAGCAACCTCCTTTGACAGAATAGAACTTCCTGAGAATGAAGGAGAAACAGAAATAACATATACCATAGAAATTATCCACAACGAAGACCTAAGTGTCGGAGAAGGAGTCTTTGAGAATAGAATTATAATTAAAGTAAAACAAAGAACAAAATCGTCAGACGTATACGTAAATGAAAATAATCTTCCAGACGTCTATTCTTATGGAGGTCTTACAGAGGGACTTATACTTTATACATCTATTCCGAAGAATAAGATAGTTATAGAAGAAGTCGACGAACAAGATCCTTCAGGAAGATGGATGATTAAAGATGGAGGAGTTGTTGGAAAGCCTAGAATAGAAGCTTTCAATGAGGCAATTAGAGATCCAGTTCCACCTGCAGAATATAAGTGCTTCCGATGTTTCTTCAGTCTAACTCCTAATTCATCATTCCTTACTTCAGAAGATTCAAGTTCTTATCTAGGTGAGGATAAGGTGAGAAAGATTAGAATAAGACACTTGGATATAGATGAGGGAGAGGTATATTATCTGAGACAAGGATACTATACACTTTATCCCACACTGATGTACAAAGTTGGAGAAGAAGATCAAGACTTAACTGTAGTTACTGAAAAAGATTCTAGAGATCCAGAATTTATTGGACGTCGGATTATATACAACAAAGAGGAAGATTTCTGGCAGATAGGAACACAATTTAATCCTGTCGACCTGCCTCCTTTCCGAAATGCTGGAAGTAATCTGGATATGAATAAAGTATGGATATCACTGATGGCACTACGTCATGAGGTACAAGACGGAAATGTAGTCTCTTGGGTAAATACAACTAAGCTTTTTGAGAAAGGAGCATTAGAAATCGAAGAGAACTATAGAAAGCTTTTCCCAGATACCGTTGAATATTCAGATGCAGTATTATCAGAAGGCGACTGGTTCAGAAGTATACAAACTGACTTAGTTATACACTCTACGGATAAAACTTCGGAGAACACTTGGCGAGTTCTTCGAAATATACCCGGCGAAGACGACGAGAGAGAGGATATCGAATTCCCCGCTCTTGAGACAATCTATACCGCTTCAGGAGCAGGGTTTTATGAGAGACGGGTGATAGTTCAAGAAAATATTGAACTAAAACTTGGCGTTCTTACAAAAAAAGATGATATTCTTTATGAAGGATCAAAGCCATACACAGTCAATAGTAAAATTCAAATTTGGTATAGAAAAATTGGTGAAGATATAAAAGATGAATAATGATAGAAAAATGAGTTTCTTAGATCACATTACTGATTTATCCGAATCATTGGTAAGGTTGGATGAGAGGATAGGTTTTAAAAGATTGTTTAGCTATCTCCTTATTATTCTACTCATCATTGGTCTATTCAATTTTAAAACTATTGTAAAAGAGACAATTGAGCTCTATAACGAAGTTTCAGATCAGATACACGACGAGAAGATGATAAAACGAGACGAAATTCTCGCCGATCTTAATGATATTCTTAAAGAGTATAGAGCTCTAACTGGTGCTGACAGAGTCCTTTATTTTGAATATCACAATTCAAAAGAAAATCTTGCAGGTATACCGTTTAAATACATAGACCTGGTTATGCAAGATAGAGCATATTGGGCTACAGGTATTCCTATAGATATGTATAGGGACATTAACATTGGGGCTAT
>JAEEGH010000865.1_pt1 | contig 93194 bp, 82 predicted proteins | sample 9134181 | NCBI WGS metagenome assembly JAEEGH01 (sample SAMN16246544, study PRJNA631951) | gut metagenome | biome: gut microbiome; feature: rumen; material: DP-attached | host: Bos | place: Iran: Karaj | collected 2018-10 | reverse complement strand
GCCATTCCCGCGGCAAAACTTACCGCGTATTCTTCCGCTATACCGACGTCGAAAAACCTGTCGGGAAAAGCCTTTTCGAAAACGACCGTTCCCGTACCGTCTTTCATACCCGCGGTGATAACGACGACTTTCGGATCTTTTTCCGCGGCGGCGATAAGACTCTGCCCCAAAACCGAAGATCCGTTCCCGTAATCCAAATGTTTCCCTACGCCGTGGTACAGGTCGGATTCCTTTTCCGCCTGTTTTAAGCCCTTGCCTTTCTGCGTCCTTATGTGCAGAAAAACGGCTTTGTAGCGGGCGACGTTTTTAACGCGTTCGAGAATCTTGGACATTTCCTTAACATTGTTTCCGTCCACCACGCCGACATACTTAAACCCGAACCGCTCGAATACGGCGTTTTTATTGAAAATACGCTTTACAAGATTCCCTATCTTTTTAAGGAAAGTATGAACGAAAGTCTTTCCGAATATCTTTTTAAACGCGTTTTTGCTCTTGACGTAGCCCTTTTTCGTCGTGCCCTTCGATATAAGGCGGTAAAAACCGTTTTTGTTCTTTGAAATGGACATGCCGTTATCGTTCAGTATAACGATAAGTTTAGCGGGCTTTTCCTGCGAAGAAGTAAGTGCTTCCAGATTAAGTCCGTTGACCAGCGCGCCGTCGCCTATCACGTTTACCACGAAATAGTCTTCTTTAAGTCTGTCGCGCGCGGCGCACAGTCCCAAACCCAAAGACAACGAGTTCCCCGCATGCCCCGTCGTAAAGACGTCGTATTCGCTTTCCGAAGAGTCGGGAAAACCCGAAAGACCGCCTTCGGTACGAATACTCCCGAAAAGATCCTTCCTTCCCGAGAGTATTTTATGGGCGTAGCACTGGTGTCCTACGTCGAATATGAGTTTATCCTTAGGAAAATCAAAAGTACGGTAAAGCGCTATGGTCGTTTCGACTATACCGAGATTCGCGGATAAATGACCGCCGTTATTTTCCGCCGCGGAAATGATTTCTTTTCTTATATCTTCCGCAAGACATTCCATCTGGACGTAGGATAATTTTTTTACGTCTTCGGATTTTTGCAAGTCTTTTAAAACGTTCATAAGGCGCTTCCCGAAATGAGTAACAATATTATACAATAAACGACGGTACTTGTCAAGCCGTAAACTTGACAATCTTCCCCGCCCGATTGTATAATATGTGTAATACGATATTTTAAGATACGGGGTGTTGTATGCTTACGGGAAAAACTCTTTGCGATTTTGCCGAACTCGCGTTAAAGATCGGCGTTAATCTTCAGAAAGGTCAGGGGCTCGAAATAGTCTGCCCCACCGAGAAAAGCGACGTTGCGGAAGCAATAGCATTAAAAGCCTACGAAATAGGCGCTAAAATCGTGCGCGTGCGCTGGGAAAACGATAAGACCGACAGGATAAATTATCTGCACGCCGACAAAGACGCCCTGTGCGAAGTGCCCAAGTGGTACGTCGACAGCAAGAATTATCTCCTTAAAAACGATTTCTGCTATATCGCCATTTCCGCGGAAGACCCGTCGGCTTTTAAAGACGTGCCGGAAGATAAACTTGCCGCCGTGGCGAAAGCAAGGGGCAAAAAACTCAAAAAATATTTCGACGAAGTAATGGCTAACGGAATACGCTGGTGCGTTATATCCGTTCCGACGGAAGACTGGGCGAAACAAGTCTTTCCGAATCGGGAAAACCCCGTGGAAAAACTTTCCGAGGCGATAGAAAAGACTATGCGGCTCGACAAGAAAGACCCCGTAAAAGAGTGGAGAAAACATATAGAAAAGTTAAACGCCCGCGCACAATTTTTAAACGACGCGAACTTCGAGTATCTGCACTTTGAAAACGGCAAAGGCACCGACCTTTACGTCGGGCTTGCCATAGATCACGTCTGGATATCGGCGGAAGAAAAAGCGAAAGACGGCGTGCCTTTCGTCGCGAATATGCCGACGGAAGAAGTGTTCACCGCCCCGCACAATAAAAAAATAGACGGCGTGGTGAAATCCGCTCTTCCCCTTTGTTATAACGGGCAGATAATAGACGACTTTTCTCTCACCTTTAAAAAAGGCAGGATCGTGGACTTTTCGGCGGCAAAAGGTTACGGTTTATTAAAAAATCTCATAAACACAGACTCGGGCACGAAGTCTTTGGGCGAAGTGGCGCTTATCGGCAAAAATTCGCCTATCGCGCAGAGTAAAATACTTTTTTACAACACGCTTTTCGACGAAAACGCAAGTTGTCATATCGCCATAGGACAAGGGTACCCCACGACGGTAAAAAACGGCGAAAACCTTTCGGCGAAAGAAAAGAAGGAAAAAGGGCTCAACGATTCCATAGAACACGTCGATTTTATGATAGGAACGCCCGATCTTAAAGTTACGGGCATAACCTTCGACGGAAAACAGATACCCGTATTCCGCAACGGGGAGTGGGTGATCTGATTTGAAAAACCGTTTATTTCCTTTCGTTTTTATATGCGTTTTGTCTTGCGCCGTTCTATGCGGGTGTGCCCGTTACGAACGGACGGAATTTTTCGCGCTCGACACCTTCGTTACGATAACGGCGGAAAAGCCTAACGGCGACGTTTTGAAAAAAGCCGAAAAACTGGTCAAAGATTACGAAGACAAACTTTCCGTGACCAAAGACGGTTCGGAAATAAAAAGGCTTAACGAAAGCGGTACTCTTACCCTTTCGGAAGAAGTTGCCGCGCTGGTAAAACTCTCTCTTTCCGCCTGCGAAAGGACGGACGGCGCGCTCGATATAACGGTCTATCCCTTGGTGAAAGCCTGGGGCTTTACCGTCGGCGACAAAAAAGTGCCGAGTAGCGAAGAATTATCTTCCCTTTTGCCGCTCGTTGGGTACGAAAACGTTACCGTAACGGGCAACGCCTTTACCCTTGAAAACGGTACGGAGTTGGATCTCGGCGCGGTCGCAAAAGGTTATATCACCGACAAGTTAGTTAAACTGCTTAAAGAAAACGGCGTGAAAAACGCGCTTATATCTCTCGGCGGCAACGTTTACGTTGCGGGAAAATACGGCGGAAGAGACTGGAACGTCGGGATAAAATCGCCTTTCGGCGACGGAAAGGCGTTCTGCGGCGTGAAACTTTCCGATAAAGCCGTGGTAACTTCGGGGCAATATCAGAGATTTTTCGAAGAAAACGGTAAAGTTTACGGGCATATAATCGACCCCGCAACGGGTGTGCCCGTCGACAACGAATTTTCTTCCGTTACCGTTATCGGCGAAAACGGGTTTTGGTGCGACGCGCTGTCCACCGCCCTTTTCGTGATGGGAAAGGACAAGGCTTTGGAATTTTACGGGGAACACGGGGATTTCGATTTTATATTCATAATGAAAGACGGTTCGGTAGCGATATCTGAAGGTATAAAGGACGCCTTTTCGCTTACCGACGAAAACACCCCGCTTACGGTGATAAAGAGAAGTGATAAAAACTAAAATATGGGTGGTCGTGATATCCTTAATACTCACGGTATCCGCCGCCCTTTCGGTAATAATATTTACTCTTCCGAAAAAAAACGTCGTGGCAATTTACTCGGACGGAGAGTTACTGCGCGAAATAGATCTGTCGGAAGTCGCCGAGCCCTACACCTTTAAGGTAGAACACGGGGACGGCTTTAACGAAATACTCGTGGAACGCGGAAGAATACGGGTTTCTTTCGCCGACTGCCCCGACCGCTGCTGCGTGGACTACGGTTGGTATTACGGCGGTGCTTCGCCCGTGGTGTGTATCCCGCACAAACTCGTGATAAAAGCGGTAAACTCGCAGAAAGACGATTTCGACATAGTAACGGGGTGAATATGAAAACCAAAAGGATAGCCTTAGACGCAGTGCTTACCGCGCTTGCGCTTTCGGTTTTTATAATAGAACAGCAGATACCGTTGCCCATCCCCGTCCCCGGCGTTAAACTCGGGCTTTCCAACGTGGTAACTCTTTTCGCGCTGTTTGCCGTATCGCCTTTAGACGCGCTGTTGATACTTTCTTTAAGGATAGGTATAGGAAACGTGTTTGCCGGTAGCGTTACGGGGCTTATTTTCAGTGCCGCGGGCGGGCTTTTATGCTACGTTACCGAACTGATACTGTATAAATTCCTGACCGACCGTCAGATTTGGGTTTGCGGAGTGTTCGGCGCGATAGCGCACGGCGTCGGGCAGATATTCGCGGCGGTCGTCGTTATGGCGACGGCGGAAATATTTATCTACCTGCCCGTGCTTATCCTTTGCGGAATAGTAACGGGCGCGCTTACGGGATCGCTTGCGCAGGTTTCGGTAATAAAACTTAAAAAAGTCTTTCCGTTTTTGCCGTTTCACCGAAAGAAAGAAGAAAAACAAAATTAAAAGGCTACCCGAGGGTAGCCTTTTGTTTTGTCTTTTTGGGACTTGTCGGTTTATCAGACGTTGCCCTGCGCTTTCATCGCTTCCGCAACTTTAAGGAAGCCCGCTATGTTCGCGCCCGCCATATAGTTACCGGGCATACCGTATTTCTTCGCCGCGTTGTCGCAAGCTTTGAATATACTTCTCATAATGTCGTGAAGTTTCGCGTCCACTTCTTCGAAAGACCAGGAATATCTCATGGAGTTCTGGCTCATTTCAAGTCCGCTTGTCGCGACGCCGCCGGCGTTTGCCGCTTTGGCGGGTCCGTAAAGAATACCGTTTTCGAGATAGGTGTCTATCGCTTCCGGCGTGGATGGCATATTCGCGCCTTCCGAAACGACTTTACAGCCGTTCTTTACGAGTATCTTCGCGCTTTCGCCGTCGATTTCGTTCTGCGTGGCGCAAGGAAGGGCTATATCGCAGGGAATAGTCCATATACCCTTGCAACCTTCGTGATATTCGGCTTCCGAATGAACGGTAAGATATTCTTTTATCCTGCCGCGTCTTACTTCCTTTATATCTTTGACGGCGGCTATGTCGATACCGTTCTTATCATAGATATATCCGTTGCTATCGCTCATAGCGACGACTTTCGCGCCGTATTCGGTAGCCTTTACGCAAGCGTAGATGGCGACGTTGCCCGAACCGGATATAAGCACCGTTTTACCTTTGAAACTCGTGCCGTTGGCGGCAAGCATTTCGTTGGTGAAATAGCAAAGTCCGAAGCCCGTGGCTTCCGTTCTCGCCAAAGATCCGCCGTAGGTAAGACCTTTGCCGGTCAGAACGCCTACCCACTCGTTTCTTATCTTCTTATATTGTCCGAACATATACCCTATTTCGCGCGCGCCCGTGCCGATATCCCCTGCGGGAACGTCGCAGTCCGCGCCTATGTATTTGCAAAGTTCGGTCATAAAACTCTGGCAGAATCTCATTATCTCCCCGTCGGACTTGCCTTTGGGGTCGAAATCCGAACCGCCTTTCGCACCGCCCATGGGAAGAGTGGTAAGACTGTTCTTAAACACCTGCTCGAAGCCTAAAAACTTGATTATTCCGAGATATACGGAAGGATGCAGACGAATACCGCCCTTGTAAGGTCCGATAGCCGAGTTGAATTGCACCCTGAATCCCCTGTTTACCCTGTAAACGCCGTTGTCGTCCACCCAAGGCACTCTGAATATTATCTGCCTTTCGGGTTCTACCAGCCTTTCGAGAACGCCGAGATCGACGAGATCCTGACGCTGTTCTATAACGGGCTCCAACGAAGTGAACACTTCCGTTACCGCCTGAATAAATTCCGGTTCGTTGGGATTTCTCTTTTTGGTTCTCTCGAGAAGATCGAGAAGATATGCGTTTTTGATTGCCATTATCGTTTCCTCCGTTTTCTTATACGTTTATTTTATCACAATTTTTTTCCGTTAAAAACCGTTTTTCAATTTATTTTTGTTATATTACGCATTATTTTTAATTATATTTTCCGCTAAAAACACCGTTGCAGGTCTATAAACAGCGCAAAAAGCACTATCGCGATAAATCCTACCGTGTGTATCACCGCTTCCACCTTTCTACTAAGCGGTTTTCTTCTTATCCACTCGATAAAGGTAAACACCACTCTCGAACCGTCGAGCGCGGGGAACGGTATCATATTGAACACCGCAAGGTTCACGCCTATAAAAGCCGTGATATTCAGTAAACTCCAAAGCCCGCCCGTCTTTATTGCATCGGCGGTCACCGCAATGGTACTCACCGTGCCGCCGAGAGATCTTATGCCCAACGCACCCGTAAACAACTGCCTGAAAACGGTAAAAATTGTGCCCGCAAGCTTGAAAGAATAGGTAAAACTTCTGCCTATCGTCGGAAAGAACCCGAGTTTTAAGCCCGTCATTCTGAATCCGTTTTCTTCCATCGTGCCGTCTTCTTTTAAGCCGTACTTTACGCCCAGCGCGTCGCACAATACCGCCGCGTCTTCGAGATTGATAAAATCCGCGTCGGCTTTGAGTTTTACCGTTATATCGGTAAACGCGCCTTCGCGGTAAACGTAAAACGTTACTTCTTCGCCCTTCTTTTTCCCGTCTATCGCCTGCATTATATCGGTTATGAGATAGACCGTCTTTCCGTTCGCCTTTATAACGACGTCTTTATCGTGAAAGGAATATTCCGCACCGTAAACGGGATCTTCTTCCGTTTCGTAGGTCATAACGGCGGACTGACCGTATATTCCGAACATAAGGCAGATAACGAGTATCGCCGTAACGTAATTCATAAACGCGCCGGCTATAAGAACTATTATCCTTTGCCACGGCTTTTTGTTGTTGAAAGCCATAGGATCGTCGGAATCCTTGTCTTCGCCCGCAAAGGCGCAGTACCCGCCGAGAGGGATAAGACGGACGGAAAATTTTCCGCAGCTTTTCGTGTTTTTAGAGAACAGTTTCGGTCCGAAACCTATCGAAAACTCTTCTATGCCGAACCCGAATATCCTGCCCGCCATAAAATGCCCGAACTCGTGCACGGTTATCATGATAAGCAACACCAAAAGGGCGAGAACTATATACAACGCGTAGGTAGCGATATCCGTAAAAGTCGCGAGAAAAAGAACTTCCATTACACTCCGAATCGGGTTTTTACGTATTGCGCGGCAAAATCGTGCGCGGATTTTAAACTTTCGTAACTGCCGTCGTAACCGCCCTTAAAGGCGTCAAGCGCCCCGCGTATTCCGCGGTAAATATCGGTATATTTTATCCTGTCTTGCAAAAACGCCGCGACCGCCGTGTCGTTTGCGCCGCAAGCGACGGCGGGATACGCCCCACCGTTTTTTCCCGCGTTCACGATCTCTTTAAAACACGGGAATTTCTCTTCGTCGAGTTTTTCGAAGGTGAGATTTTTTATCGCCGTAAGATCGAGCCGCGTCGCGCCCGAATAAAACCTTTCCGGGTACGATATAGCCACCTGTATCGGAAGTTCCATCGACGGAACGCCGAGTTGCGCCACCACAGAACCGTCTTTATACTCCACCATAGAGTGTATGACGCTTTCCCTGTGTATTATTACGTCTATTTTGTCGAAAGAAGCGTTAAAAAGCCACTTTGCTTCTATCACTTCGAATCCTTTGTTTACAAGCGTCGCGGAGTCTACCGTGATCTTCGCGCCCATATTCCAGTTTGGGTGTTTAAGCGCCTGCGCCGCCGTAAGGTTTTCCGTTTCTTCAAACGTTTTATCCCTGAACGCGCCGCCGCTCGCCGTTAAAATTATCCTTTCGAAGGGCTTGTTGAAATCGAAATCCAACGCCTGCCATACCGCCGAGTGTTCGCTGTCTATCGGATATATCGCAACGCCCTTTTCACGGGCGAGTTTTGTTACGATATCGCCGCCGACGACGAGACTTTCCTTATTTGCAAGCGCAACGTTTTTACCCGTTTTTACGGCTTTTAATACCGCTTTCAGTCCCGAAAACCCGACGAGCGACACGACGACCATATCCGCGTCCGCCACTACGGCGTCGATATACGCTTCTTCTCCGAAAAAGTATTCCGCGCTTAATTTCCCTATTTCTTCCGAATAAACCGCGGAACAAACGACTTTCGGGGAAAATTCTTTCGCCTGCTCGTACAAAAGCCCGACGTTTTTACCCGCCGCAAGCGAAATTATACTGAATTTATCGGGGTTTTTACGGACGACATTCAACACCTGAACGCCTATAGATCCCGTACTCCCTATCAACGCTATCTTTTTCATCTTCTACCTTAAATCACCAAAAAAGCAAGATAAACAAACGCCGAAGCGAAGGTAAGCCCGTCTATCCTGTCCATTATCCCGCCGTGTCCCGGCATTACGTTGCCCATATCTTTCAGCCCGACTTTTCTCTTTATAAGACTCTCGAAAAGGTCGCCGAGTTCGGTAACTACGGCGGACAAACCGCCTATAATCACAAACGGTAAAATCCCTGCGAACTTTTCCGAATAATAACCGAATATATAAAACGCGAGTACGGCGGCGACTATCCCGCCGACGACTCCCCCTATCGCCCCCGCCCACGTCTTCTTGGGCGAAAGGTTGGGGCACAGTTTTTTAGCCTTGCCCTTTCTTATTTTGTTATACGTCATGCCGACGAGATACGCGAAAGTATCGGAAAAAGACGGTATCGCAAAGATAAGTATAAGCGCGACGAGAGAATTTCTTTCAAGGTCGTTGGTCAAAAGGGTGGTAAGAAGCAGTAACGACGGGTAGATAAAGGGCAATAAATTAAACGCTATCCCCGTATTTTCGGTTTTCCCCGCAAGGGAAAGTATAAGCGCAAGGACAAAAAACGCGCCGCAAAGTATAAGGGCGGCTTTTCCGCCGTCGAGAAAGTTCACGACGTAGTTAAATAAAAAATATATCGGAACGAAAAGTATTCCGAATACGATCGCAAGAGAAAACACCCCGTGCACGAGTTTTTCTTTTACCGCCCTTGCGATCTCGAAAGTTCCCAAGGCGCAGAAAAACATGATAAGCGCGGAGAAAACGCGGACATCCGCAAATTCTCTTAAAATAAAAAATCCGGCGATCACCGCAACGTAAACGGCGCCGGTAACGGTTCTTTTAAGCATATTCCGCTCCGAATATCATCTGACCGCTCCGTATCTGCGTTTTCTTGACGAGAAACTCTCCATCGCCCTGTCGAATTCCTTTTCGTCGAAATCCGGCCACAGCACGTCGGTAAAGTACAGTTCCGAATACGCGCTCTGAAAAAGCATAAAATTAGAAAGTCTCAATTCCCCGCCCGTGCGTATTATAAGGTCGGGTTCGCCGAGATTGAAGGTGTAAAGATGCTTTGAAAAATTTTCCACGGAAAACTCTTCGCCGCAGTCCTTTATCTCTTTTGCCGCCTTTACTATTTCCTGACGCCCGCCGTAGTTTATACCGATATTAAGCGTTCCTTTGGCGTTACCCGCGGTAGCCTTTTCGGTTTCGGCTATTATCGTTTTAAGACGCTCCGAAAGGACGGTCGTATCCCCCATTACGGTGAGTTTTATACCGTTCTTATTCACCTTATCGGCAAACTTTTTAAGATACCGCTCCAAAAGTTTCATAAGCGCGTCCACTTCTTCCTTGGGACGCGCCCAGTTTTCCGAAGAAAACGCAAAAAGCGACAGGGCTTTTACGCCGACGTTAAAAGCGTGTTCTACTATCCTTTCGACGTTCGCCGTGCCCGCCCTGTGCCCGAAAGAACGGTTCTTGCCTTTAAGTTCCGCCCACCTGCCGTTACCGTCCATTATTATGCCGACGTGGGCGGGGGTCCTGACAGATTCCTTATCCATATCCGCCCGTTAAACGCTCAACACGTCTTTTTCTTTTTCTACGGACAGTTTTTCTATCTTTTCCACCGCTTCGGAAATGACTTTATCTATTTCCTTTTCGCAGAAGGCGTGTTCGTCTTCCGAAAGTTCTTTGTTCGTCTTCATCTTTTTAAGCGAATCCATGGCGTCCCGCCTTACGTTACGGACGGCGACTTTCGCGTCTTCCGCCATCTTCTTCACCTGCTTTACGAGTTCTTTTCTTCTCTCTTCGGTAAGCGCGGGGAATACGAGCCTTATCACCTTTCCGTCGTTGGTGGGCGTTATGCCGATATTGTCCGCTAATATCTGCTTTTCTATCACTTTCAGCATAGAAGCGTCCCAAGGCGATATCACGAGACACCTGCCGTCGGTAACGGCGATATTCCCCACCTGATTTATGGGCGTGGGCGTGCCGTAATAGTCTACCAAAACCTTATCGAGAACGTGCGGATTCGCCCTGCCAGCGCGAATAGTGATATATTCGCCGTTAAGTACCGAAACGGTCTTTTCAGTCTTTTCCAAAGTTTCCATCATTATTAAGTCGTACTGTTCGTTTTCTATATTCATAGCGCTCCCCCCGTTATTTTATTATCGTGCCTATGTCTTCGCCCTTTACCGCCCGAACGAGAGAGTTCGGTTCGAAAAGTCCGAAAGCAAGCACGGGAATATCGTTTTCCATACAGATCGTTATGGCCGTAGTATCCATCGCCTTCAACCCGTTGGCTATAAAATCCTTATATTTTATCTCGTCCAACTTTTTGGCGTCGTGATTCTTCTTGGGATCGGAATCGTAAATGCCGTCCACGTTCTTCGCGAGAAGAAGTATGTCGGCGTTTATCTCCGCCGCGCGAAGCGCTGCCGCCGTGTCGGTGGTAAAATAAGGATTGCCCGTTCCGCAGGCGAATATCACCACTCTGCCTTTGTTTAAATGCGACATGGCTTTCCTTAAAATGTAAGGTTCCGCCACTCTCGTTATGGTAAGCGCGGTCTGTACCCGCGTAGGTATGTTCTTCCTTTCCAACGCGTCCTGTATCGCAAGCGCGTTTATAACCGTAGCCAGCATCCCCATATGGTCGGCGGTGGTTCTGTCCATTTCGGTTCCCTGTCTGCCGCGCCAGAAATTTCCGCCCCCGACTACGATGCCTATCTCTACGCCGAGATCCCTTACGGCGATTATCTGATCCACTACTCTATCCAAAGTCCGTTCGTCTATTCCGTTTCCTTTGTCGCCCGACAGCGCTTCGCCCGAAAGTTTGATAAGCGCTCTTTTATACTTTGCGTCAACCATATTTTCTCCTTTTCACAAGAAAGCCTTGCTTGATTTCCCGTTAAATTTTAACACATTTTATCCCGTTTGTCTATAAAAAAACAAAAAAACGGGAAAAAGCGGAGAAAACCTTCCGTTTTCTCCGCCGTAAATCCTTTCCTTTTTACTTCGTGCCGAAGATCCTGTCTCCCGCGTCGCCGAGTCCCGGCAGAATATAGCCGTTTTCGTTAAGACATCTGTCCAGCGTCGAAATGTATATTTCTACGTCGGGATAAGTTTCCGCGACTTTCTCCACGCCTACCGGCGCGGCGATTATGGACATGAGTTTTATCTTCTTGCAACCGCGTTTTTTCAGAAGCTTTATCGCGTCGCAAGCCGATCCGCCCGTCGCAAGCATGGGATCTACCACCATTACGACTTTCTTATCTATCCCCGTCGGAAGTTTGCAGTAATATTCCTGCGGTTCGAGAGTTTCTTCGTCGCGGTACAGTCCTATGTGCCCCACTTTTGCCGCGGGGAACAGCGAGAGTATTCCGTCCACCATTCCGAGTCCCGCGCGCAGTATCGGCACTATCGCCACCGAGTTTTCTTTGACGACCGTCTGCGTGGTCTTCTCCAACGGAGTTTCCACTTCTATTTCCTGCGTCGGTACGTCTTTGAAACTTTCGTACGCCATTAAGGTAGCAAGTTCGCCGACGATCTCTCTGAACTGTTTGGTGTTCGCGTTTTTGTCTCTTATAAGCGCGAGTTTGTGTCGGATAAGCGGATGGTCTAATATATGAACGTTTTTATATTCTTTCATATTACACCTTACCTTATTATCTTATTCGTTATCTTTTTTTTCTTCGGTTCCTGCGCTTTCAGCGGATTTCTTTCTGGCTTTCGCGCAGAGAAGGTTGGTAAGAATACCGAGTATCAGCGCGCAAGCGACTTTGGTTATGGTAACTTCGCCGAAGTTTACCGTCATACCGCCGACGCCGGCTATAAGGATGACCGATACCACGAACAGATTGCTGTTGTCGCTAAGATCTACGCCCTGTATCATCTTTAAGCCCGATACCGCTATGAAACCGTAGAGCGCGATGCAGACGCCGCCCATTACGCACGGCGGGATGGTCGCAAGGAACGCGGAGAACGGTCCGATAAAGGATACCACGATAGCCATGCACGCGGTATAGAGTATCGTGAGAACCGACGCGTTGCCGGATATCGCTACGCAGCCTACCGATTCACCGTAAGTGGTGTTGGGGCATCCGCCGAAGAACGCACCCGCCATGGAGCCGATACCGTCGCCCAAAAGCGTTCTGTGAAGACCGGGTTCGTCCAGAAGGTCTCTTCCTATTATGGAAGAAAGGTTCTTGTGGTCGGCGATATGTTCCGCGAACACGACGAACGCAACCGGAATATACGCTACCGCGATAGTTCCAAGGTACGCGCCCATATTGCCCGTTTCGCCGTATACGTAGCCGCCCTTAAATGCCGTCAGGAACGTGAAGTCGGGATACCACTGCATATTGTCGAAAGCCGCAAAACTGATAACTTTAAGCGCGGCGTTATCCGCGGCGTTTCCGATAAGCGTGAATATAAGCGCAACTATGTAGCCCGCTAAAATACCGATAACGAACGGTATCATTTTAAGCATTTTCTTGCCGTAAACCGAGCATATTATCGTTACGGCGAGTGTTACCAGACCGCAGACCATAGCGACGTAGGGAGAACAAGCAAGCCCCGATCCGTTGGTGGAAAGGTCGCCGATAGCGTTCCCCGCGAGCGAAAGTCCGATGATTGCAACGGTAGGTCCTATAACGACCGCAGGCATAAGTTTGTTTATCCAGCCCGTGCCGGCAAGCTTAACTACTATCGCGATTACGACGTACACAAGTCCCGCAAAAGCCGCGCCTATGATAAGTCCCAAGTACCCCAGCGACATGGAAACGCCGCCGGCAAACGCCGCCGCCATAGATCCTAAGAACGCGAACGAACTTCCGAGGAACACGGGGCTTTTGAATTTAGTGAACAGCAGGTAAACGAGCGTTCCTACGCCCGCGCCGAAAAGCGCCGCGGAAGGCTGCATCCCGTTCCCGATAATCGCGGGGACCGCGATCGTTGCCGCCATGATAGCGAGCAGTTGTTGAAGAGCAAACACGAGAATCTGCGGAAACTTGGGTTTGTCTTCTACTTGGTAAATTAAATTTACGCCTTGTTTCATGAGTAAGACCTCCAAAAAATATTTTTTACTTTTTTTCAAAAAAAAGAAGTCCCGAAAGGACTTCTATCTGATACTGATATTTAAAAGGTCGGAATTTAAAGACTGAAAGAAAAGGGAATTTTTACCCCTTGCGGTCATCGGCTTACGATAAATCTGTACGGGTAAGATTTTAACCATCTTTCGCTCCTTAAATTTTCTTGTCGATTATAACATACGCGGGGAAAAATTGCAAGCGATTTTAAATAACTTTTTTTAAAAATTTTTTTTCGCGGAAGCCTGCCCCGTTTCAGTATATTTAAATCTCTTTTCAGCATATTTAAAACAAAAATATCCTTTTAGTTCTTCGTTTTACGTTGACAAAATCCCGTTGCGGCGTTACAATATATATAGTTATATAATGGACGGTCTGTGCGAAGAATTTTCGCGGACAAAAACGAAGGAGCGATAATTGAAAATCTTCAAACCATTGCGTTTCCCTTACGGGAGCAAGATACACGGTGCGAAACTCACCAAGGATTCGCCTATTGAATATATGCCCGCTCCCGCAACGGTGTACGTGAGCGTTTCGCAGCATATAGGCGCACCCGCCCTGCCCGTCGTGAATATCGGCGACAAGGTAAAAAAGGGGCAACTCATAGCCGCGCAACAGGGCTTTGTTTCCGCCAACGTTTACTCTCCCGTTTCGGGAACGGTCAAGGCTATAAACGATATAGTCAACGGTCTCGGGCAAAAACAGAAACATATTATAATAGAAAACGACTTTTCGGACGAAGAAGAACTCTTCGACGATATAAAAGACTTATCCCCCGCTTCCATCGTGGAACGCACGGCGCTTGCGGGGATAGTGGGACTCGGCGGCGCGGGATTTCCGACCGCCGTTAAACTTGCCCCCAAGAACCCGCTCGACACTCTCGTAATAAACGGCGCGGAGTGCGAACCGTATCTTACCTGCGATTTCCGTCTTATGACCGAAAAAACCGAAGAGATATACAAGGGCATAAAACTTACCGCAAAGGCTTTGAACGTAAACGATATAGTTATCGGTATTGAAAGCAATAAGCCCGAAGCGATAGAAGCGTTCGCAAAATACGACGATATAAAAGTCGTCGCGCTCAAAAAGCAGTACCCTATGGGCAGCGAAAAGCACCTTATCTACGTTACGACGGGCAGAAAAGTGCCTACGGGCAAAATGCCCTTCGACGTGGGCGTATGCGTTCAGAACATAAAGACGGTGCTGGCTATCTACGAAGCGGTGTCTTTGAATAAACCGCTTACCGAAACGGTGATCACCGTCAGCGGAAAAGGTATAAAAGAAGGCAAGAATCTTCGCGTGGCGATAGGCACGCCGTTTTCGGAGATAATAGAGTACTGCGGCGGAAAATCTTCCGACACGGTGAAAATCGTCGCCGGCGGACCTATGATGGGCAAATCTTTGTCCCACCTTGATCAGTACGTCAGAAAGACCGATTCGGGTATCCTGTGCCTTACGGCGAAGGAAACGAGCCTTGCCGAGCCTTCGCCGTGCATAAACTGCGGTATCTGCGCGAAAAACTGCCCCATGCGGCTTATGCCCATGTACATAGAGAGTTTCTTTCTTGCGGGGGATTACGGAAACGCCGAAAAATACGGCGCGATGAACTGTATAGAGTGCGGTTTATGCGCCTACAACTGCCCTGCCAAGCGCGCGCTCGTGCAAAGCATATCGTCGGCAAAAGCAAAAATAAGGGAGATGCACAAAAATGGATAATCTTATCGTCTGCTCGCCTTCTCCGCACTTAAAATCGAATAGAACTACGAAACGCATAATGGCGGACGTGTGTATCGCCCTGTGTCCCGCGGCGATAATGGGAATAGTTTATTTCGGGTTTACCGCGCTTCTACTTATCGCGCTTTCCGTCGTTTCCGCCGTACTATCCGAATTTACCTTTCTTCTGATAGCCAAAAAACCCGTGAAGGAAATAATACGGGATTTTGATTTCTCGTCCGTCGTTACGGGACTTCTCATAGGGCTTACCATAGGCACGAATTATCCCTGGTATGCGCCCGTATTCGGCAGCGTTTTCGCCGTTGTCGCCGTAAAAATGCTCTTCGGCGGAACGGGTAAAAACGTCGTCAACCCCGCTATCGCGGGAAGAATATTCATATTCATTTCCTTTCAGGCTATGCTCGGCGCGTGGGTTTTGCCGAGTATCGGTCCCGTCTCGGGAACGGATATAACTTCTTCCGCCACAGCCTTGGAGAGCATAACGAAAGGCGTTATGCCCGAGGGTCTTTCCCTTTGGGATATGCTTCTCGGCACGGGGCTTTACGGCTGTATAGGCGAAACCTGTAAAGTCGCGCTTATTATCGGCGGCGTTTATCTCGCCGCACGCGGCGTTATCAACTTCGGCTACCCCGTGATATATATAGTCGTTACGGGGCTTTTATCCTGCGCCATATACGCCGATATCAATATGTTCCTGCCGACGGTGCTGTCGGGCGGACTTATTCTCGGCGCGATATTTATGGCTACCGATTACGTTACTTCGCCCAACACCGCTCTCGGCAATATCATATACTTTACCGCACTCGGCGCGCTTACGGCGATACTTCGCTACGCCACCAAAATGGAAACCGTTTCGTTTGCGATACTGCTTATGAACCTTACCGTTCCGCTTATAGACAAGTTCGTCGTTTCAAAGCCTTTCGGGTACCGTAAAGTCGGAAAGGAGAAAAAACAATGAGATCGCTATTTAAAAACGTGTGGTTTAAGTGTATAACCGCTCTTCTTCTCATCGCGGCGGCGTCGGGCGGGCTGCTTTCCGTATTGAACGACGTTCTTTTCGTTTCGGCAGAAGAACGCACCGACAGGGCGATAATAAAAATCTACGGCGAATTAAAACAGTACGACGTCAAATACGACGCGGCGGAAGACGGCGCGGAAACAATAGATTACGGCTACGGCAGAATAGACAAGGTGTTTACGGTGGATAACGGCGCGGACTACCTTTTTAAGACTACGGGATACCGCGGCTACAAGGAAGGAACTATCACCCTTTGGGTCAGAGTTTCGGTAAACGGCGGCGTGTATTCGATAGAAAAAGTAGTTCTCGAAAGTTACGAAAAACAGACGCTTATGAGTAAACTCGACGGCGAATATTACGGGAAGTTCAGACTTTCCGACGTTACTGCGGAATATAAGGCGGGAAGACTTTTTTCCGCCACCGACGAAGATAAAAACTACAACGCCGTATCGGGCGCGACTTTCTCCGCAACGGCGGGAAACAACGCCGTAAACTGCGTGCTGAAATATTTAAGCGATAAGGAGACGGCAAATGAAGACTGACTTTAAGAAAATCGCGAAAGACGGGCTTATAACTTCCAACCCGACCCTGAAACTCGTGCTCGGCACCTGCCCCACCCTTGCGCTCACCACGATGGCGTCCAACGGGATAGGTATGGGGCTTGCCGTTACTTTCGTGCTTATTTGCAGTAACGTTATGATATCGTTGCTTAAAAGAACTATCCCGAAAGAAGTGCGTATCCCCGCTTTCGTTCTCATTATAGCGACTTTCGTTACCATCGTAAGGCTGGTTATGGATAAGTTCCTGCCCGACCTTTACGACAGTCTGGGACTGTATCTTCCCCTTATCGTCGTGAACTGTATCATCCTTGCCCGCGCGGAGAGTTTCGCCAGCAAAAACGGCGTTATCGCTTCCGCCGCCGACGGGCTGTTTATGGGGCTCGGGTTTACCGTCGCCTTAACGCTTATGGGCGCGGTGCGCGAAATACTGGGCAACGGAACGGTGTTCGGATTTAAATTGTGGGATTTTTCGATAGGATTCTTTGCGGGGAGCGCGGGCGCGTTCTTTACCTACGCCGTGTTTATAGCGGTGTTCTCGCTTACATCTTATAATGCGGAAAAATCCAAAAAACTTAAAAATCTTCCCGAATTAAAGGAGGCGGAATAGTATGGCTGAGTTCTTAATGATTATCGTTTCCGCCGTGTTTATCAATAACTTCGTCGTCGTACAGTTTTTGGGAATATGCCCGTTTTTAGGCGTAAGCAAAGACTTTAAATCGGCGCTCGGGATGGGAATTGCCGTTACTTTCGTTATGACTATCACCTGCCTTATAACCTACCCCATATACACATACGTTTTAGTGCCGCTCGGCATAGACTTTATGGAAATAATAGTCTTCATCTTCGTTATCGCTTCCGTGGTGCAGATGATAGAATCGGTGTTAAAGCGTTTCTCCCCCACTCTCTACAACGCTATGGGAATATATCTGCCTTTGATCACCACCAACTGCGCGGTTCTGGGCGTTGCGGAACTCGTTATAGACCCCGCGCAAATGGCGTCTTTGATAGGAATACAGGCGGCGCAGATGAATATGGGCTTTGCGGTGCTTTACGGGTTATTTGCGGGCGTAGGCTTTACGCTTGCGATAGTTTTAATGAGCGGGTTGCGGGAAAAAATAGCCCGCGCCACCGTAAACAGGCATTTAAAAGGCTTCCCCATCGCCATGCTGACGGCGTCTTTTATCGCCATGGCGTTTTACGTTTTCACTCTCATTGTATAAGGAACGGATCATGAATAATTTTTTGGCACAGGTAAATACCGGAAAACTCTTTACGGTGCTCGCTGTAATCGCGGTGCTTTCTATCCTTTTCGCGCTTCTTATCGTTACGGTTTCCAAACTGTGCGCGGTTAAAGAAGACGGCAGGATAGAAGAGATAAAAGATAAACTCGCAAACGCCAACTGCGGCGGGTGCGGATTCGCGGGCTGCGCGGAATTCGCGAAAGCGGTGGCGGAAGGCAGGGCGAATATCGACGACTGCGGACCGACTTCCCCCGAATCCAAAAAACGGATAGCCGAAATTTTAGGCATAGAATACGCCGGCAAAAAGGTTGCGGCGGCAAAAGTCCACTGCTCCGGCGGCGATAACTGCACCACTTTGTTCAACTATGTCGGAAATCAGACCTGTTCCGCACTTTCCGTCTTCAACGGCGGAAATAAAGGTTGTATCTTCGGTTGTCTCGGGTGCGGCGACTGTAAGGACGCGTGCGATTACGGCGCGATAACTATGGAAAACGGCGTTTCCACGATAAACGAAGAACTTTGCGTCGCTTGCGGCAAATGCGTTAAAGCCTGCCCAAGAAACCTTATATCTTTCCTGCCGAAAGACGGGGACGTGTATATAGGGTGTTCTTCGAAACACCGCGGCAAAGACGTTATGAACGTCTGTAAAAAGGGTTGTATCGGTTGCGGACTTTGCGCTAAAAACTGCCCCGAAGGTGCGATAACCATGGAAGACAATCTCCCCGTGATAGACTATTCCAAATGTACGGGGTGTCTTACCTGCGTTGAAAAATGCCCGAGAAAATGCATAATAAAAGGTTAAACTTTTAACGATTTAAAATTCAAGCCCGCGCCGGTAAAGCGCGGGCTTTTTATTTCTTTTTGCGTTACCCTTCGTCTTTCGGAACGTCTTCTTCCTTTAACTTAAAAGGTATCTTTTTAAAGTGGTATATAAGTAGTAGCGCAATGCCGCCGGCTATAAATATTATCGACTGCCATTGAGACGGAGCAAGTCCGAGAATAAACGCGCCGCGGTAATCGTCTCGGAAAAATTCTATGAATATCCGCCAGACGCCGTACGCGATAAGGTACACGTGCATGGTGATATTGCTTCTTTTAAAGTACATATACGACAGCACGGCGAACAGCGCGAATAAAAAGAGCGCTTCGTAAAGTTGCGTGGGAACGTAATACCCCGCGGCGTCCCCCGTCGGGTGCATATAGATACCGCCGAAAACGTAATCGGTCGTCGATAACAGTTTCCCGTGGCAACACCCCGCGCAAAGACACCCTATTCTGCCGAAAGCGTGCGCTATCGTTATGCAACAGGGCGCGCAGAGAAAAACTTTATTGAATTCGCGCTTGTGGAGTCCTTCTTCCTTGCCCTTAAAGACGAACTTCCCCACACCGAAATAAACTATAAGGAAAACTGCCGCGCCGCCTACGAATCCGCCCATGGCGGTTATGCCCGCATGGTAAAAATCGAAAGAATTAAAACCCGAATCTATCCAGTCGTACACCGCCTGATAAAGTTTCGCGCAAAGAAAGCCCAGAGCGATAGCCGCTATTGCGACCACGAATATAAAGTCCTGCACTTTCGCGGACATGTTCTTCTTTTTGGTATAGTAATAGAATACCCACAGGCAGACGAGTATCCCTACGGCGATGCAGATGCCGTACATATATACGCCCCTGCCGAAGATCGTGAATAACGGTTTGTTCAGCATATTCCGCACTCCTTATAAAAGGTTCGGAATAAGTATAGTTTATAAAAGCCCCAAATGTCAAGAGATTTACCTTTAATAGCGATTAATCGCTTGCGTTTAATAATTTTTTCGTGTATAATGTTTAGGTATTCGGAAAGGTATCGAAGTGGTTGTAACGAGCCGCACTCGAAATGCGGTTGTCGGTATCCCCGGCACATGGGTTCGAATCCCATCCTTTCCGCCACGAAAAGCCGTCCCTTTGGGGCGGTTTTTTCGTGGCGGAAAGGATGTTAAGGCGAACGTCTACGTTTTTGCGTTAAGCAAAAACTATGACCGTGCGGGCGAAGCCCTGCCAGAGGTCCCCGCTTGCGGGGTATGGCAGTATCCCATTGCCATACAAAAAGAGATACTTGACTTTAGTCAACTTGTATGCTACTATTTATCTATGGACAAAAAAGGAAACAATCTGAAAAAAGATTTTCTCGATGATATAAGAAAAGGACTCGGAAGGGCGTATTTGACCTTGCTAAACGCACCTGACAAAAACGACTATCTTGAAACGATTGTTTTTGCAAGCTTAACTAACAGCGCTTACTATTGCATATGCGAGGGGCCGAAAAGTACATACTTGTTCAAATTTATCAAGTTATACGGCGAAGCGACGAGACTGTATATAAAAAAAATTATCGTCGAATCTTTGTCCGTAAACGACGAGCGTGACCTGTTGTTTCAAAAACTTGATATACTGTACGAATACTATCTTGACGGAGAGACGACCGTTTCGGACGATATTTTGTGTTTTTACGATAAATTCGTTTCCGAAACGAAGATCTGGACAAGAAAGAAATTATTATCGTTTGAAATCCTTGCCATTGTTTTAGATCGGGTTTTCGGAATCGAAAAAACGAAAGATGTTATACATTTCATATCTGAAAAAAAGTTAGACACGGAGTACTTGGGCTGGTATCAAAGCAAACTTAAAGACAGATATAAAGAGAACGAAAATATTCTTGATTTTGCGAATAAAGCAGGCAGTGGAAAATCGCAATTTAAATTTTACGATTCCGCCGAAGAGTTCATTAACGGTTTGTTTTTCCCAAAAGTCTGTCGGTCGATGTTTACGACAAATTCTGAAAAAGAATGCAAAAAATTATGGGATGTTCTCGCCGAAACGGACAATTTGACCGTTGCACGATCAATACTCGGCATTTTCGGAGACAAATATTTGAAATCTCATATTCCGCTAACATTGCTTTTTGATTTACTTGATAAATTCGGGACGGATATAGAAAAAGAAGTCTATGAGAATATGTCTTTTTACAAGTCCGAACAAGTCAAAAATTTAGGACTTAAACTTATAAGAACAAGTAAGTATCGACTATTCGGACTCCTTATGCTGTTCAATAATTACAGCACCGATTTAAAAGATGTAATCATTGAAAATTATAAAAAAGTCCAGTTTTCTTTTTACGGAAATTCAACGACATTTACCTATGCCACCGCAGAGTTTATGAACCATAAAAAAAGCGGCTATCCTGACGAAATTTTGGTCATAAATTATTATAAAAATTACGATTCGTTTTGTCGGGAAAACATAGTCAGAATAATGAAAAAACGGGGTGTGTTGTCATCATCGATAATTGAAGAGTGTAAATACGACTCGAATTATGAAGTTGTAAAACTTGCTTATAGATATTTGTCGTGCAAAAAGGCGTAAAAACATATCAAATTCGGTTTTCGATACTATCCCCACGAAAAAAGTACGGCTCGGAATTGTGTTCCGAGCCGTTAAAAATATCGTCGTTTGTTTTATTATTTTTTCAACGCTTCGGCAACTGCGACCGCGCAGGCGACCGTAGCCCCTACCATCGGGTTGTTGCCCATACCGATAAGCCCCATCATTTCGACGTGGGCGGGAACGGACGAAGAACCCGCGAACTGCGCGTCGCTGTGCATCCTGCCCATCGTGTCCGTCATGCCGTAGGAAGAAGGTCCCGCCGCCATGTTGTCGGGGTGAAGCGTTCTTCCCGTGCCGCCGCCGGACGCCACCGAGAAATACTTTTTGCCGTTCTCGACGCACCATTTTTTATAAGTGCCCGCTACGGGGTGTTGGAATCTCGTGGGGTTGGTGGAATTTCCTGTTATGGAAACGCCTACGTTTTCAAGACGCATTATCGCTACGCCTTCGGGAACGTTGTCCGCGCCGTAGCACTTGACGTTCGCTCTCGGTCCTTTGGAGAAAGGTATCTCTTTTACGACCTTTACTTCTTCGGCGTAAGGATCGAATTCCGTTTCCACATAGGTAAAGCCGTTTATTCTGGAAATGATATACGCCGCGTCCTTGCCGAGTCCGTTTAAGATAACCCTTAACGGTTTCACCCTTACCTTGTTGGCGTTAAGCGCGATCTTTATCGCGCCTTCCGCCGCCGCGAAAGACTCGTGCCCCGCCAAGAAACAGAAACACTCGGTTTCTTCGGATAAAAGCATTTTGCCTAAATTACCGTGCCCTAAACCGACCTTTCTGTTTTCCGCGACCGAACCGACTATACAGAACGCCTGTAAGCCTACACCGATATTAGCCGCCGCCGTAGCCGCGCTCCTGTCCCCCGTCTTTTCCGCCGCTTTCAACGCGATGGCGGAACCTACCGTATAAGCCCATTTCGCGTTTTCAAAGCAGATAGGCTGCGTTTCCTGCGTTATATCGTAGGGGGAAATGCCGTATTTGTCGCATATTTCTTTGCACTCGTCGACCGAGTTTATGCCGTATTCTTTAAGAACGCCGAGAATTTTGCTTTCTCTTCTCTCGTAACCTTCAAAATTAGCCATTATTCCGTCCCCCTTACTCTTTGCGCGGGTCGATATATTTTACCGCCCCGTCTTCCTTCTTGAAGCGACCGTAGGTGCCTTTGGCTTTTTCGTAAGCCTCGTTGGGCTCTAACCCTTTCTTTATGAAATCGGTCATTTTACCTAACGAAACGAACTCGTAACCTATTACTTCGTCGTTCTCGTCGAGCGCCATCTTCGTGCAATAACCTTCGGTCATTTCGAGATACCTTACGCCTTTCGCCTTCGTGCCGTACATAGTACCGACCATCGAACGCGCGCCTTTGCCGAGATCTTCAAGCCCCGCGCCTATAACCAGACCGTCGTCGGAAAAAGCCGACTGCGATCTGCCGTAAACTATCTGTAAAAACAGTTCGCGCATCGCCGTGTTTATAGCGTCGCAGACAAGGTCGGTGTTTAACGCTTCCAAAAGCGTTTTACCGGGAAGAATCTCCGCCGCCATAGCAGCCGAGTGCGTCATGCCCGAACAACCTATGGTTTCGACGAGCGCTTCTTCGATAATTCCGTCTTTAACGTTGAGCGAAAGTTTGCACGCGCCCTGCTGCGGCGCACACCAGCCTACGCCGTGAGTGTACGCGGAAATATCCTTTATCTCTTTCGCCTGAACCCATTTGCCTTCTTCGGGGATGGGCGCAGGTCCGTGATGAGGACCTTTACACACGCAGCACATATTTTTGACTTCCGTTGAATACTGCATAAAAAGTATCTCCTTAAATTTTTCAATTCCATTAGAGTATATCACAATCGCCGCTTAATAGCAATCGTTTTACGGGTTCTGTGCGTTTTTTCTTTCATCCCGTCCGACGTCTGCCGTTATCGACGTTTCCACCGCGGAAAAGCACCCCGCGGGTGCTTCTTCGGTTTGTGGCGGTAAAATGAAATTACCTTTATTTTTTTCTTCCGTAATGATTATTTTCGGCAAATTCCAGCGATATTTCGTCGCAAGTAAACGTATGACGATTATAAATAACACCGCCACGATACTCGGTAATATCGTGTTATCCGTCCATACGCGTATCGCGTAATAAATCGCCGCACCGAAAATCGTAGCCACCGCGTATACGTGTTTCCTGAATATATACGGGGACGTTCCCGTTAAAACGTCTCGCAGCAGTCCCCCGCCGACACCCGTCAACGCGCCCAGAGTAATCGATAAGAACACGTTGTCCGAAACCCCGTCGGTGAAGGCTAATTCCGTTCCCATAGCCGTAAACGCCGCAAGCCCTATCGCGTCGAAAATATTGTTTACATGTTCTATTTTCTCTGAAATTCTATCAAAACTCGCTCTTTTTACGTATGCTGTCACAAACGCAACCATAGAAACCGCACCGGCAACCGCTACGATGTACAGTCTCGTAAATATTAAAGGCGGCGTTTCTCCGATAAGTATATCGCGCATTATTCCGCCGCCGACCGCCGTGATGCAACCTATGACAAGAACGCCGAACACGTCGAATTTGGCTTTTATCGCGACGAACGTGCCCGACACCGCAAACGCTATAGTTCCTAAAATTTCAAGTACGACCATATTGATTTGACAACGTACGCAGGACCGATTCCGTAACCGCGATCCGCGCCTTTCTCCCCTGAACGGAAATTCCGATTTCTAAACCATAACCATTTTAGACCTTATTCCGTACTATGTCAACAATATATCGTACAATCGTATAACTAAATACTAAAATCTGCGCTTATGGTAGCGAATCGCGTCTCCCCTGCCGTTGCCCTCAAACAACGAGCGAGCGTGGAAAACTCTATTTTCCATCCACGACAAAAGCACCCCTACGGGTGCTGTTTTCGTGGCGGAGAAAGAGGGATTTGTAAGGAGCAAACGAAAGTTTGCGACGGAACAGCGATTGCTACTGCTTATAACAGTCAATCGCGTCACCCCGCCGTTGCCGTTAAGCAACGAGCGAGCGTGGAAAACTCTGTTTTCCACCCACGAAAAAAGCACCCCTGCGGGTGCTGTTTTCGTGGCGGAGAAAGAGGGATTTGAACCCTCGCTGCGCTATTCACACACTACTCCCTTAGCAGGGGAGCCCCTTTAGCCACTTGGGTATTTCTCCTTGTAAACCTTACGGCGCGCTCGCCGTCTACGTTATGTTATCACAAATACGGTTTTTTGTAAAGCGTTTTTCCTTCCCTTCGGGAATTTTTATTTTCTCGGCGCGGCGAAGAACACGCCGCGCCGAACTTTCTTATTTTTTAAGATACAGCAGTTTGCCGCAGTTGTCGCACTCCACTATCGCCCCGTTCTTCACCCTTGTCATAACCGACATGGGAAGTTCCATGTTGCACGCCCCGCAGACGTTGCCGCGTATTTCGTACACCACGGGAAACATCTTGCCGCCACGCTTTTTCTTATACTTTTCCATAAGCACGGGATCGACTTCCTTTTCAAGTTTTTTGAGTTCTTTTTCTATTTCGTCCTTTTCCGCCTGTCTGGACTGCTTCAACTCGTTGTACTTTTTGCCGTTTTCCGCAAGCTGCGCCTGCGCCGCCTTGGTCGTGTTTTTTATCGTCGCGTATTCCTTTATTATCCCCTGCATGCCAGAAAGCACTTTATTCGCCTGCGACACAAGCCTTTTTATCTTGGTTTCGAGATCTTCCACCTTTTTTAAAAGATAGGTTATCGCCTTTTCGTCTTCGGCGTGCTCGAACGCGCTCTTAAACTCCGCCTTTTGCTCGGAAAGCCGTTCCTGCTCCGCCGCTATTTCGTCGTACGCGTGCGTAAGTTCTTCCGCTCTCGCGTTGAGTTTGTTGACGTTTTCTTCCACGCCGTCTATGTACTTTTTAGCCGACGCCGCCTTCTTTCTCGCTTCGCTGTTCGCAAGTTCCACTTCTATCTTGCGAAGTTTTGCGTCCACTTCCTGATACTTCAATAACTCTTCTATCATAATATTTCTCCTTCAAAAGCCTACATAAGTTTTTTATCTTCGTAATACGATATCTCGATTTTCTCCGAAACTTCGTTTTTTACCCGTTCGTAAAATTTCCCGAACCCGTAATTTTCCGCGGCGTAGTGCGTAACTACAAACAACGACTTCCCCGCCTCGTAAAACCTTTTTATTATATGGTGCGGAACGTCGGAAGTTATGACCGCGTCCACCCCGTCGAGTTTTCCTTTTATGAGCATATCTTCGGCGTGCCCCGCACCGCCGCCGCAAAACGACGCGGCGTAGCCCACCGTTTTTCTCTTGTCGCCGTAAAACAGCGTCCTGTCGGTACGAAAAACGTTTTTTATCGTCTTTTTTATCTCCGCTACGCTCTTACCGAGATAAAACTTTCTGCCGTATCCCGCGCCGTCTTCCAACCGATCTAATATTTCGGCGTTTGCACCGCCTAAACCCGCCGCAAGACTTTCGTCCACGCCGCCCTTTGCCACGTCCAGATTAAGATGCATGGATATAACGTTCAAGCCGCCGTTTACCGCCGAAAGCAAAGCCGCGTTTTCTCCGTCCAAGGTCTTTAACGGATGATATATCGCGGGATGATGGGTAACTATCGTGTCGCATTTACTGTTTTTTGCCCGTTTTACCGCCCCGACCGATAAATCGAGAGAAAACAAAACCCGTTTTACTTCGCTGTTTTGCGCCACTATTACGCCGCTGTTATCGTAATCGCCTTTTTCGATAAGCGCGTAACTGTATTTTATCGGTGCGATCCCGTCCAAAATCGCAAAAAAATCTTTTAAATCATACATACGCCTTATACCTTTCCGCTCTTTTCAATATCTGTTTTTTCGACCTTGCGCTTACGTTATCCCTTTCCGCATAGGAAAGAAGTTTGTCGAGTTCGACGCGCATTTTCGCCTTGAACGCCGCGGGACGCTCCCTTACGTTATCCCTGCCGAATTCGAGTTCTTCCCCGTTAAGAAAATCCTTTCCTTTTTCCGTTACTATTATGTCGTAGAAACCGCCGTCCGCAAAGACCGTAAAGTCTTTTATTATTGCGTATCCCAACGCCAAAAGCGTTTTTCTCACTTCCGTGGCGTTGCGCATAGGCTGCAACACCATTTTATCGGGCAGACTCTTCGCTTCTTTCAGTATTCTGACCGTGAGCGCGCCGCCGACGCCCGCTATAAGCGCGACGTCGCTTTCGGGAACGCCGTGAAATCCGTCGGAAACGAACCCGAATACCCTTTTTTCGGCGATATACCCTTTAAGAAGTTCGCGGGCTTTATTAAGACTTTTTTCGCTTATATCCGAAACGTACGCTATATCGCATTTGCCGCTTTTTATCATGGCTTCCGTGATATACCCGTGGTCGCAGGCGATATCGGCGAACACCTTACAGCGCGGTATCTCGTCGAATATCTTCGCAAGTCGTTCCGTCATTATCAGTCGAGAAAATCTTTAAGGCGTTTCGCCCTGCTCGGGTGACGGAGTTTGCGAAGCGCTTTCGCTTCTATCTGCCTTATCCTTTCACGGGTAACGTTAAACTCTTTGCCGACTTCTTCCAGAGTTCTCGTCCTGCCGTCGTCCAAGCCGTATCTTAACCTTAAAACCTTTTCTTCTCTCGGCGTAAGCGTGTCCAAAACGCCGAGCAACTGTTCTTTGAGCATCGAGAAGGAAACTGCGTCGGTGGGCGCGGTACTGCCTTCGTCTTCTATGAAATCGTAAAGATGACTGTCGTCTTCTTCGCCTATCGGCGTTTCCAAAGACACGGGGTCTTGCGCTATCTTCTGTATCTCCCTTACCCGATCTTCGGTGATACCCATTTCCACCGCTATCTCTTCGGGCGTGGGCTCTCTGCCGAGTTCCTGTAAAAGTTTTCTCGATACCCTTACGAGTTTATTTATCGTTTCCACCATGTGCACGGGTATCCTTATCGTTCTCGCCTGATCGGCGATCGCCCGCGTTATGGCTTGTCTTATCCACCAGGTAGCGTAGGTTGAAAATTTGAAACCTTTCTGATAATCGAATTTCTCCACCGCTTTCATAAGCCCTAAATTGCCTTCCTGAATAAGGTCCAAAAACTGCATACCCCTGCCCATATACCTTTTGGCTATCGAAACGACCAGCCTTAAATTCGCTTCCGACAAAAGGCGCTTTGCCGTTTCGTCGCCTTCCATCATGCGCCTCGCCAGTTCCGTTTCTTCTTCGGGCTGCAAAAGCGGGACTTTTCCTATGTCTTTAAGATACATCTTCACGGGGTCGTCCATACTGACTTCCTGCAAAAGCTGATCGTAAAGTTCCTTGTCCCTTTCGAATTCGTTTATTACCTGTATGCCTTCCCGTTCCAGAACGCGGTATATCTCTTCAAGCTCTTCCGGCGTGGTCTGCTGTTTATCAAGTTTGTCGAAAAGTTGTGCGGTTGTTATACTGCCGCCCTTTTTATATTCCAGCACCACGTCGGAAATAAGCGTCGACAACGCCTCGCCGAGTACGGCGTTCTTTGCTTCGGGTATTTCGTTTTCGGATATCACCGTATCCGCAATCTCAGGTGTCCGTTTATCCATACGTTCTCCTTTCATCTTTCTCTATAAAGCGCTTTTCTGCGCGAGAATTTCTCTTATTTTTACAGTTATTTCTTTCCTTTCGTCGACGTCTTGCGAATTGTCGTAAAGTTTGGTAAGTTCTTGGAGTTTACCGTCCAGATTCGCCGTCTTTAACGTTTTGAGACAGTCATGAAAGTACATTTCTTCGTCGAAGTCGTCTCTTTTGCCGCTTTCTATCGCGGCTATCGCGTTGCGTTCTTCTTCTATCTCGTCGTTCTGCACGCTGTAAAGCCCCGAAATGTTGGGTCTTATATTCTCCGCTTTGGCGGAAGCGACGTAATCCGCTATTATATTGTGTTTGCTTTCGGGAAACTCCAAGGTCCTTATGTCGGTGTTCTCGGCGTATTCCCTGTTGAAAATATAGGCGTACAGAATAAATCTCGACGCTTTGGTAACCTTGTCGGCGACACCTATTTCGCCCGAATCCGAAGGGATAACGGGGGCTTTTACTTCGACGTCGGAATTCGCCATTTCACGCCTTAAGGTTTCGAGATTCGTGCCCGTAAGATCCCTTACCGCTCTCAGCAGGTCTTCCTGCTCGGTAACCGACGGGCTGGTTTTTATTATTTTCACCGCCGCGACGACGAATTTTCTTTTGCCGTCGGCGGAATTAAGGTCGTAATCTTTGCGCAGCGCCCTTAACTTAAAATCAATGAGCGGCAGTGCGTTTTTGACGAGTTTTTCGTAAAATTCGCGCCCGCGCTCCCTTACGACGTCGTCGGGATCCATACCGTCGGGAAGAGTTACCACTTTTACGTCCAACCCTTCGTCCTGCAATATGTCAAGCCCGCGAAGCGTTGCTTTCCTGCCCGCAAAGTCGCCGTCGTAACTTATAATTACTTTGTCCGAATATCTCTTTAATATGCGCGCCTGATCCTTGGTAAGCGAAGTTCCCATACTCGCGACGACGTTTTCTATACCGCTCTGCACCAACGATATGACGTCCATATGCCCTTCCACGATAATGACTTCGTTCAAGCCGTTGGCGTTTTTGTATTTTTTGAGATTGTTTATATTGAACAGCGTTTTGCCCTTGGAAAACACCGCCGTTTCCTTGGTGTTCAAATATTTCCCCACGTTGTCCTGCTTTTTGAGTATCCTGCCGCAGAATCCTATCACGTTGCCGAAAGCGTCTATTATGGGGATGATGAGCCTGCCGCCCAGATAATCGAAATAATTGCCCTTGGCGTTTCTTCCCGCCACTCCGCTTTCCGTCATCTCCTTTTCGGTGTAGCCTTTTTTGCGGAGATGAGTTATCACGGCGTTGTAATCGGGCGAAGCCCCTATTCCGAACTTCACCACCGTTTCCTTTGTAAGCCCGCGCTTATTTATGTATTCGAGCTGCTCTCCGCCCAAGCCGTTTTTAAGGCAATCGACGTAGAACAACGCCGCGTCCCTGTTCAACGCGAGCAATCTCTCTTTCTTTTTCTTCTGTTCGGCTATCTCTTTGGTCGCGGTGTTGTCCTGCGGCAAGGGGATCTTGGCGCGCTCCGCAAGTATCTTTACGGCGTCCCAGTAGTCCACCGATTCTATTTCTTTCACGAAAGATATCACATCGCCGCCCTTATGGCAACCGAAACAGTAGTAGAACTGATCCGTACCGTTTACGCAAAACGACGGCGTCTTTTCGTGATGGAACGGGCAAAGACCCCAGAAGTTACTGCCTCTGCGGGTAAGCGGAAGATATTTTCCTATCACTTCCACTATGTCGTTTTTCGCTTTAAGCTCGTCCAAAAATTTAAGATCCAACTATCTTAACTCCCATTTTTCCGGAATAAAAAGGTCGGTGAAAGTCTTTACGGCGTACCCGTCGGACATACCCGAGATATAGTCGCAAAGCACGGTGTCTATATCCAAAGCCGCAAGTTCTTTAAGGTAAAACGCGGGAAGTTTGTCGGTATTATCCTTAAAATAAGCGTACATGGCGGAGATCATGCGTTCCGCCCTTTCTTCCTGCAATTTGAAAACCTTATCGTTATAAACTCTCTCGAAGAGAAAATCGCGCAGATTTTCCGTGGCGACTCTTTCTTCTTCGCCCATTTTTACGAAGTTTTTACCGTCGCTTTCACGGTATATCGACATTATCATGGCGTTTATCCTGTCGGAAGAAGTTTCGCCCAAAACCTTTACCGTGTCTTTCGGAAGATCTTTTTCCGTTATGAATCCGCCGGCAAGCGCGTCTTCTATATCGTGATTTATATACGCTATCCTGTCGGCGATATTGACCGCCATGCCTTCCAGCGTTTTCGGCGTGCAATCTTTTTTATGGTTGAGTATTCCGTCCACGACTTCGCGGGTAAGATTGAGCCCCGCCCCGTCGTTTTCCAGAATATCCACCACTCTTACCGACTGGACATTATGCGAAAAGCCCTTGGGATTAAGCTTATTCAATATCCTTTCACCCGAGTGCCCGAAAGGCGTGTGTCCCAAATCGTGTCCTAAGGCGATGGCTTCCGTCAAGTCTTCGTTTAAGGAAAGCGCGCGGGAAACAGATCTCGCGACCTGCGCTACGGTAAGGGTATGAGTCAGCCGAGTCCTGTAATGGTCGCCTTCCGGACTGAAAAACACCTGCGTTTTGTTCTTTAACCTGCGGAACGCCTTGCAATGTATTATCCTGTCTCTGTCCCGCTGAAATTCCGTGCGCATGGGACAAGGCGGCTCTTCCCGCAGTCTTCCGACCGTGGACGCCGACTTGCACGCGAAAGGAGATAAGAAGTTTTCTTCGATTTTAAAGGTCTTATCTTTCATTTCGTTATCCTTTTGTTCCTTCACATATATAATACTATTTTTATCGCGAAAACCCTTTTTTTCGGCGAAAAAAAACGTTTTCGCCGACGTAAATTGCGAAAACGTTTGTGCTTTCATTGTTTTTTGTCCGTCTTATTCCGCGTAGATGGGGAACTTATCGCAAAGGGCGATGACTTCTTTCGTGATGCGTTCCTGCGAATTTTCGAAGTCGGTCGCGATATCCTTTATCCACTTCGCTATCATCAGCATTTCATTTTCCTTAAAGCCGCGCGTCGTAACGGCGGGAGTGCCTACTCTTATGCCGCTGGTAACGGTGGGTTTTTCGGGATCGAAAGGTATGGCGTTTTTATTGACGGTTATGTGGACCTTATCGAGCCGCGTTTCCATTTCCTTGCCCGTTACCCCGAAAGGACGGAGATCGATAAGCATAAGGTGGTTGTCGGTATCGCCCGCGACTATCTTGAACCCTTCTTCTTTAAGGGCGTTGCACAACGCTTTGGCGTTTGCGATTATCTGCTTCTGATATTCTTTGAATTCGGGTTTCAACGCTTCGCCGAAAGCGACGGCTTTCGCGGCGATTATGTGCATCAAAGGACCGCCCTGCGTGCCGGGGAATATCGACTTATCGATAAGTTTCGCGTACTTTTCCTTGCAAAGGATAAGTCCGCCTCTCGGTCCCCTTAACGTCTTGTGCGTGGTCGTAGTAACGACGTCCGCATAAGGCACGGGGCTGGGATGCAGTCCCGCGGCGACGAGCCCCGCGATGTGCGCCATATCCACCATAAGGATTGCGCCCACTTTATCGCATATCTCCCGCATTTTCTTAAAGTCAATGTATCTCGAATAGGCGGAAGCACCCGCTATTATCATTTTAGGTCTGACTTCTTCGGCTTTTGTCAATATGTCGTCGTAATCTAATTGCTGCGTCTTTTCGCTGACGTTGTACGGCACGACATTAAAGTATTTTCCCGAAATATTTACCGGCGAACCGTGGGAAAGATGCCCGCCGTGAGCAAGATTTAAACCCATCACCGTGTCGCCCGGCTCTAAAAACGCGTAGAACACCGCAAGGTTGGCGTTGGCACCCGAGTGCGGCTGAGCGTTGGCGTGCTCCGCGCCGAAAAGTTGTTTAGCCCGCTCTCTCGCGATATTTTCAACGACGTCCACGAATTCGCATCCGCCGTAATAACGCTTGTCGGGATAACCTTCCGCGTATTTGTTGGTAAGCACCGTGCCCGCCGCCAAAAGCACGCCTTTGGATACGATGTTTTCCGAAGCGATAAGTTCAACGTTGTGTTGCTGGCGTTTCAATTCCTTGTCGCAGGCGGCGTAAACGTCGCCGTCGTAGTTTTTAAGTTCTTCAAAAAAATTCATAATATTTTTCTCCGTTGCATACCTGTATATGTTAGCATATCCGCACGCGTTTTGTCAATTGCCGAAAGCCCGTAAAAGCAAAGTTTTTCACAAAACTTTGCAGGCGAAATCCGGCATGCGTTTTTTGTTTTCGTTCTTTAAGGTCTTGCCTTTCGAAGTTCTCGATTCTATGGAAATATCTTCGGTGTTCACGGTAAAAGTTACTCCGAAATTATCGGTTACCGCGATATCGAAAGGTTCTTTCACGCAATCCGCGAAAATCACCCTGTTCTGTCCGCCGAGTTCAACCACCTTTATGCCCTTTCTGTACCTTGCCATAGGCTCTATGTCGGAAATTATCACACGCTTATAGAAGCCAGTGTCGGAAATTATCACGAATTCCCCTTCGCCGTCGGTCTGCGTAACGAGGCGTATCCTGTCGCCTTTATTCATATTGATGCCCTTTACGCCGCCTGCGACCCTTCCCTGCGCGGGAATATCGTCTTTAAGGGCGTTTAATACCATACCTTTTTCGGTAACGAAGGCGATAGTCGTTTCAGGCGCGTCTTCCTCGACGGCGATAAGTTCGTCGCCGTCCTTTAATTTTATCGCCTGATAATAGGTCTTTATAAGCCCGTATTCCGACCAGTCGGTCTTCTTTATAAGCCCGTCTTTGGTAAAGAAAAGAAGACTTCCCGTCGGCAGGTTCTCCCCTACCGCGAAGAACGCCACGGGATATTCGTTTCTCGCCGCTTCCTTGCAGACGTCGGTGAATTTCAAGCCCTTGTCGCGGTAACGGCTCTCCGCCACCACTTCCAGATCTATCTTACAGCAGTTTCCGAGATTAGTGAATGCCAGAACCGTCTGATCGCTCTTTGCCTTCGTGCAAAACGCCATAAGGTCGCCCGTGTCGGAATTGTCGGAAAGTTTTCTTTCGGAATTCTTGAAATTCTTTTCCGTCATCTTTTTGAAAGCCTTGCCGAAGGTAAAGCCGACGACGAGATCTTCGACGGGTTTCAATTCCTGCTCGACGCTCTTTACGTCTATTATATCCCCGCCGTTTACGATCACGCTGCGGCGATCGTCTTTGTACTTTTTCTTGATTTCGAGAAGTTCTTTCTTTACGACCCCCATCTGCCTTGCTTTACTCGCTATTATCTCGGTGAGTTCTTCTATCTTCTTTTTAAGTTCGGCAAGTTCCTGCTCTAACTTCACCACTTCGAGTTTTGTAAGCCTTGCAAGCCGCAGGTCGAGTATGGCGTTCGCCTGAACTTCGGTAAGCGAAAATCTCTGCCTTAACTTTTCTCTTGCGTCCTGCGTGTTTTCGGCGTTCTTGATTATCTTTACCACTTCGTCGATATTCTTTACCGCGACGATAAGCCCTTCTAATATATGCGCCCGCTCTTTCGCCCTGTCGAGTTCAAATTTGCAGCGGCGCAACACCACTTCTCTCTGATAGTTGACGTAGTACCCTATGATATCCAAAATCCCTAACTGACAGGGTTTGCCGCCCGCTATCGCTACCATGTTTATGTTGAAAGCCGTTTCCAGCGCGGTGTTCTTGTAAAGGAAATTCAGAACCGCCACGGCGTCGGTGTCTTTCCTTAATTTTATGACGGCACGCATACCGTTCCTGTCCGATTCGTCCACTACGTCGGCTATCCCCGAAAGCACGTCTTTGCGCTCTTCTTTAAGTTCCGATATCTTCTTTAAAAGTTCCGCTTTGTTGACCTGATACGGAAGTTCCGAAATTACTATATTCTGCTTATCGCCGTTTTCTTTTTCTATATTCGCTCTGGCACGGATACGGAGTTTGCCTTTGCCCGTTTTATACGCTTCTACCAGCTCGTCGTCGCAGATAAGATACCCGCCCGTCGGAAAATCCGGCGCGGGAATATAATTCATCATCTCTTTAAGCGATATCTTCGGGTTGTCGATATACGCCACCGTACCGTTTATGACTTCCGCCAAATTATGCGTCGGGATGTTCGTCGCAAGCCCCACCGCGATACCCATCGCGCCGTTTACGAGAAGATTCGGGAATCGCCCCGGCAAAGTGTCGGGTTCTTCCATCGAGTCGTCGAAGTTAAGGCTGTAATTTACCGTGTCTTTATCTATGTCGGCGAGAAGTTCCAGAGAAAGTTGACAGAGTCTCGCTTCGGTGTACCTGTAAGCCGCCGCACCGTCGCCGTCCACCGTGCCGAAGTTGCCGTGCCCGTCGATAAGGGGGTTACGCATATTGAAATCCTGCGCCATGTGTACCAGCGCGCCGTAAACCGAAGTGTCGCCGTGCGGGTGATATTTACCTAAAACGTCGCCGACTATCTTAGCGCACTTTTTGTGCGGTTTGTCGGGCGTAAGCCCCATTTCGTACATATCGTAGAGTATTCTTCTCTGCACGGGCTTTAAGCCGTCTTCCACTCTCGGCAACGCGCGGTCGAGTATAACGTCTTCCGCGTACGCTATCATAGAAGTTTTGAACACTTCGTCCAGAGAACTTACTATAAGACCTTTTTCGTTTTCCATAAGCTATTCCCCTTGAAACCTTTAACGCTTGATCTTGGCGAACTTGTCCACCCTGTCGAAATCGGCGTGCTCGAAAATATACTTCTTTCGTTCCGCCACTTCGTCGCCCATAAGCACGGTTATAAGCCTGTCGGCTTCCGCCGCGTCTTCTATCGTTACCTGCATAAGATTGCGCTTTTCGGGACACATAGTCGTTTCCCAGAGTTGTGCGGGATCCATTTCGCCCAAGCCTTTGTAACGCTGTATCTGGTATCCTTTGCCGACCTTTTCTATCTTTTCGGCAAGTTCTTTGTCGTCGTAGGCGTATTCTTCCTTATTGCCCTTATACACCTTGTAAAGGGGCGGCATACCGATATACACGTGCCCTTCGTTTATAAGTTCACGCATATACCTGAAAAAGAAAGTAAGTAAAAGTATCCTTATGTGACTGCCGTCCACGTCTGCGTCCGACAGTATTATGACTTTGTGGAATTTAAGCCCCGATAGGTCGAATTCCGAACCTATACCCGTGCCGAGCGCGGCGATTATCGTGCCTATTTCTTCGTTTTTAAGGATTTGTTCGAGTTTCTTCTTTTCGACGTTCAACGGCTTACCGCGAAGCGGTAATATCGCCTGCGTCTGTCTTGCCCGCGCCTGCTTGGCGCTGCCGCCCGCGGAATCGCCTTCCACGATAAACAGTTCGTTAAGTTCCGGCTTTCTCCCCGAACACGACGCGAGTTTGCCGACGAGATTCGCGTTTTCAAGGCTCTTTAACTGCCTTGCGCTCTGCTTCGCCCTTTGCGCCGCAAGGCGCGCTTTTGCCGCTTCGGCGGCTTTCGCTATTATTATTTCGAAGGTTTTAGCGAGTTTTTTGTTTTTGAACTGTTCCGAAAGTTCGTTTACCGTGACGTATTCCACCGCGGGACGGGCTTCGGGATTGCCGAGTTTCGTCTTGGTCTGCCCTTCGAACTGAACGTTATGCATCTTTACCGATATCACCGCCGAAAGCCCTTCCTTAAAATCGTCGCCGGTAAAGTTGTCGTCCTTATCCTTTAATATGTTTCTCTCGCGTGCAAAATCATTAAGACACCGCGTCAGCCCCGAACGGAAACCCGTTTCGTGCATACCGCCTTCACCCGTCGGAATATTGTTGACGTAGGAAAACACCCTGTCCACGTACGAAGGGGTATGCTGGATGGCAAATTCCACGATTATCCCGTCCTTTTCGCCTTTACCGTAAATAGGTTCGGGATAAAGCGCACTACCCTTATTCAGCGATTTCACGAAATCGGTAATACCGCCCTCGTAGTTGTAAACCCTGTGAAAATCGTCCTTTTCGTCGTAAAAATCTATGGTCAGTCCTTTATTCAAAAAGGCGAGTTCTTCGAGCCTTTTTAAGATGCTTTCAACGGAAAACTCCGTCGTTTCAAACACCCTTGCGTCGGGCATGAACCTTACGAAAGTGCCGTGCTTTTTGGTCTTTTCCTTTGTGTTTAATAGCGGCGCGACGGGCACGCCCGACTTTATTTTGCCCGTTTCTTTATCCAAGACACTACGGAACTCCATCTTAAATACCGTGCCGCGGTAAACTTCCACTTTAAGCCACTCGGAAAGGGCGTTGGTTACCGACGCCCCTACCCCGTGCAATCCGCCGGAGTAATTGTAGTTGCCCGTATTGAACTTGCCGCCCGCGTGCAGTTGGGTAAACACCACTTCCACGCCCGAAACACCAGACTTGGGGTGGATATCCGTCGGTATCCCCCTGCCGTTATCTTCAACCGACGCGCTACCGTCTTTATAAAGTTTTACTTCTATCCTGTCGGCGAAACCGTTTGCCGCTTCGTCTATCGCGTTATCGACTATTTCCCAAAGTATATGATGCAAGCCCTTTACGCTGGTAGTCCCTATATACATGCCGGGACGCATCCTTACCGCGTCTAACCCCTCTAATATTTTGATGTCTTCCGCATTATAACTGCCGTTTGCCATTTTGCCTCCGAAATCGCAAATAATGTTGCTGTAATATTTTAATTATACTATATGTTGTGTTTTTTTTCAAGCGTAGACGCGGTTTTTTTCACCCTTACGAAAAAAATTCCGCCCCGCGCATTGTTTGCGCGGGGCGGAAGGTCCGTTTTTTACCGTTGTTTATTGTTTTTTATTCGACAGGCGTCCGTTTCGGCACGGGAAGAAGAACTCTCGTTCTCTTTTTATATTCGTCAAAGCCTTCCTTTTGCGCCTGTCTTTTATCCGCCATGGGAATACTCACCGTCAAAAACAGCAGGGTGTTCAGCACCGCGCCGATAAGGTAGTACCATTTGTCCGTTGCAAGCGAAAAACAGTAAAGTCCTATCCCCCACCACATAAGTATTTCGCCGAGATAGTTGGGGTGACGGGAATATTTCCACAGCCCAGTTTCCATAAACGGCGTCGCCCTTTCTTTGCGGTAGGCGTGCATTTCGGTATCGGAGATAAGTTGCAGTAAAACGGCGAATAAACTAACCGCAAAGAAGATAAGACTTAATCCGCCGAAGGTCGGTTTTTCGGTCATTATAAAGGCTATCGGCAGTACGCAGGCGTAGACCACCACGGTGGGTACAAGGTGTATCCCGACGAAATTGATAACGGGATACCATTTGCCCGACTGTTCTTCCAAAAGGGAATACCGCCAGTCCTGACAGGTAAGGTTTTTAAATGTGTATACCCAGTTCGCGGTGAGTCTTACTCCCCACACCGATACCGCTATAAGCGGGAAAAGTCCCGATACGCTGTACCCCGAAAAAATAAAATACGCCGCCGCGATAACTATCGGCTGAACGCTCCAGTAAGGATCGTACACCGAAGAGTTTTTCAGTATCACGCTGAAAAAGAAGGTAACGACCGTCGCCACGGAATCCGCTGTGAAAAGTTTTATCGCAAAATGTACGGTATCGGGCAGAAAATAATAAACGGCAAAGCCCGCTGCGGCGGCTAAAATATAGATTAAAAATATCGCCGCAAAACTTACCGCACGGCTTTCTCTTAAAGGTTTTCGCATAATTTCTTCCTTTGCGCTTTTTATTATATTTTACACCGTCAAAGAGAAAAATTCAAGGTCTTTACGGAATTCCCCCGTAAAATTATTCCTTTATCCCGTATCCTGCGGAAATCACGGCTTCTTTTACCTTCGAAAGGTCGAACTCTCCCACCACTTCCGCCGACTTTTTCTTTAAGTTTACGGTAACTTCCCGTACTCCCGAAACGCTTTGTATCGCTTCGGTAACTCTCTTTTTACAGTGTTCGCACATCATACCTTCTATCTTTATTTCCATACTCTCTCCTTCCGTTTTGCTTTTATATCCGTTTATGCGCAGGGCGTTTGTAACGACGAAAAGCGAACTTACGCTCATACACCCCGCCGCCATCCACGGTTCGAAAATTATCCCCGCAAAGGCGAACGCTCCCGCCGCCACGGGTATCATCACGACATTGTAGAAAAACGCCCAGAAAAGATTGCCTTTTATTATCCCGACGGTCTTTCTGCCGAGTTTTACGGCGTCTTTTACCTTCGATACGGAACTTCCCGTTATCACCACGTCGGAACTTTCTATCGCTATATCCGTGCCGTTTCCCACGGCTATCCCCACGTCCGCCGTCTTTAATGCGGGACTGTCGTTTATTCCGTCGCCGACGAAAGCCACGGTGTAGCCCGCGCTTTTATATTTTTCGACGTATTCCGCTTTGCCTTCGGGAAGTACCGAATATTCGTACTTTTCTATGCCCACGGCGTCGGCGACCGCCTTTGCCGCCGCACCGTTGTCGCCCGTTATCATTACGGGCTCTATTTTTTCGGCTTTCAGAAAGTCCACTACCCCGCGGCTGTCTTTCCCTATAACGTCCGACACTCCGAATACGGCAAGCGTTTTATCGCCCCTAAAAAGCGCGACTACCGTCTTGCCGAAAAACCCCGCCGTATCCCCCGTCGCGCCGAGAAAGTAAGTTGCGCCGTCTATTTTTCCCGTTATACCTTTCCCCGCCGTATAGGAAAAATCTTCCGCCTTTAACTCCGAATCCCCGCAAAACTCGATTATTGCACCGCCCAGAGGGTGGTTGGACGGTTTTTCAAGGGCGGAAGTTACGGCAAATATCTCCGCGTCGGGAATATCCGACAAATTTTTATAATCGGTAACTTTCGGTTTCCCTTCGGTAAGAGTCGCCGTCTTGTCGAAAAGTACGCAGTTTATTTTCGCCGTATTCTGCAACGCTTCGGCATCCTTAAACAAAACGCCTGCGGACGCCGACTTGCCCATCGCCGCCACAACCGCCACGGGGGTGGCGAGTCCCAGAGCGCAGGGACAGGATATCACCATCACGTTTATCATGCATTTAAACGCCGTAAAAACCCCCGCGTCGCGGTTAAAAATCAACTGCAACGCAAAAGTTACGACGGAGATAATCACCACTGCGGGCACGAAAAACAAGGATATCCTGTCGGCAAGTCTCTGTGCGGGAACTTTGCTTGCGCCCGCCGACCTTACCCTTTCCACTATCTTATTAAAAAGCGTTTCGCCGCCCACTTTTTCGGCTTTAACGAGAAGATATCCGGACCGTACTATACTGCCCGATAATATCTTGTCAAGGGGCTTTACTTCTTCGGGCAGGCTTTCGCCGGTTATAGCCGATTTATCCACTCCCGCGAAGCCTTCCGCAACCGTGCCGTCTATCGGGCAATAATCTCCCGTCTTTAGCACGAGAACGTCGCCGACCTTTATTTCTTCCGTTAAAACCGTTTCTTCCTTGCCGTTTCTTAAAACCGTTACGGCGTTCGGCAGAAGTTTACTTAATTTTTCTATCTCCGCGCCAGTCTTTTTCTTGGACAGTTCTTCCAGATATTTGCCGAGAGTAACGAGAACTTCCACCATCGCCGCCGACTCGAAAAAGACGTGGGCGTTTACGTCTTTCCCCGCTACCGTCATAAAGAATACCGCGATACTGTAAACGTAGGCGGAAAAAGAACCCAGAAACACCAGCGTGTCCATATTCGGCGCAAGGTTTTTTATCGCCCTTACCCCGCTTATATAAAACCTGAAATTTATCGCTATTATAAGGGTGGCGAGAATAAATTGCAATAAAAGATCTATTATATTACCGTATTCCGTAAGAAAAGCGAAAGTCGGCGCGCCCAACATTTTGCCCATGGAAAGATACATTAAAGGAATAAGGAATACAAGTGATATCAAAAACCGTTTTTTAAGTATCTCGGCGTCGGAACGCTTTTCCTTATTTACGCCGAAAATCGCCGCGGTGTAGCCGAGTTTCTCCACCGTAGCGATTATGGTTTTTGCCGACGATATATTTTCGTCGTATTCTGCGGTCATGGTCTTTTCGATAAGCGAAACGCTCACCGATATCACCCCGTTAAGTTTCCCTACCGCTCTTTCTATTCCCGACGAACAGGCGGCGCAACTCATACCGCCCACGTCGAACTTCTGTTTCGTCATACCTTCCCTTTTTCTTCTTTTTCGGGTTTTTTATATGCGCAACAGGAATACTTGCAACTTGCGCAGTCGCAGCAACATTTCCCTTTTTTCTTTCTTATTACCGCGGCGACGATAACGCTTACGACTATCGCCGCCGCCGCTATTACGACTATAATTTCAACGGGTCCCATAATTTCCCCCTTAAAATCATTTCAACGTATCGCCGTTAAGTTTCGCGTTCGCCTTTTTATTATACGATATTATACACCAGGTCGTCAAGGCGATTGCCGCCGCCCATATAAACGCCGTCCACCACCAGCTTCCGATAGTGTACACCGCGGACGCGACGAGAAAACTCGATACTATCCAGAATATAAGCGTGCCTTTATACGACTTATTATTCATAAGTTCGGCTTTCGCCGTGCCTACCGCCGCAAAACACGGGATAGTAGTCATATTGAAAGCGATAAACGCTATAAGCCCCGGTATTCCTATACCCGTCGCACTTATCATCGCCTGAACGGCGTCGATACCTTCTTCGGCTTCTATATCGAGCCCCGCAAGGTTCACGCCCGAACCCGCCATCGCCGCAAGGCAGGCGGCGAGCGTCGCGAAAGTCGCTATGACGTTTTCCTTGGCGATAAGCCCCGAGATAGCCGCGACTATGAACACCCAGCCGTAAGTCCCCAGCTGACTGCCGAATCCCAGCGGCGTAAATATCGGTTGTACCAGCATTGAAAGCTGCGCCAGAATACTTTGGTTGACCTGCTCGTCTTCCAGAAACGCCCAGGTGAACGAGAAATGCGACAGCACCCATATAACTATCGTGGACGCGACGATTATCGTAAACGCCTTTTTTACGAAATGCTTGGTCTTATCCCAAAGGTGGATCATCAGGTTCTTAAACTGCGGCGCGTGGTATGCGGGCAGTTCCATTATAAAGGGCGGCGTTTCGCCCTTTAAGGAAGTGTTTCTCATAAACAGTACCGCGAGTATCGCCGTAACTATGCCGAGAAGGTACATTCCGTAAGTTATAAGGTCGGCGTTGCCTACCGAAAAATACGCGACTACCGCGCCCGCAACCGCGGTAAGGATAGGTAACTTCGCCCCGCACGAGAAGAAAGGTATTACCCTTATCGTCGCCGCGCGTTCCTTGTCGTCGGCAAGCGTTCTCGTGTTTATCATAGCGGGAACGGAACAGCCGAACCCCATTATCATAGGCAGAAAAGCCCTGCCGGAAAGTCCGAATTTTCTGAACATCCTGTCGAGGATAAAGGCGATACGCGCCATATATCCCGAGTCTTCCAGAATCGAAAAGAACAGAAACAGAGTGAGTATCGGGGGCAGGAAGGAAAGAACCGCTTTAAGTCCTTCTATAACGCCGTCGTTTATAAGTCCTATCGCCCAACCCGCCATACTGCTGCCTTCAATTAAGCCGATAAGCCAACCGAAAGCGTATTCAACGATTATGTCGTTCCATAGATTATTGATAATAACGCCCGGTGAAAACACCGCACCGTCGTAGAAACAGGCGAGAAGTTGCCCGCCGAACGCTTCGGTATCCACACCCAGATCTTCAAGCGAAGCAAAACCGAATATCTTGCCGAGATACAGCAAGTCTTCGCTGAACGTAAGATGAAAGACCGCGAAAAGCACGAGAAGAAATATAGGTATTCCCCATATCTTGTGAGTCAATACCCTGTCGGCTTTGTCCGATTTCGTTGACGCGAATTTTTCCTTGTCTTTCTTCGTTACCACCGAAGAAAAGTTTTCCGATATGTATCTGTACCTTGCGTCGGCGATAAGCGCTTCGAAATCGTCGCCGAAAGTGTCGTCCTTAAAGGTGTCTTTGAACTCTTCCACCATCTCTACGGTGTCTTTATGCGCTTTTACTTCCAACTCGTCTTCTTCGGCGAGTTTTACGGCGTGGAACAACGGATTTTCCACCCCTTGCCCCGCAAGCGCGATCTTTACGTCGCGGATAAGATGCGCGAGAGCCCCGCTTTCCAAAACCGTCTTTCCCGCTCTCTTTTCCTTGCTTGCCTTATACACCCTTTCCATAAGCACGTTAAGCCCCGCGCCTTTAAGGGCGGATATCGCGACCACCGGAACGCCGAGTTTTTCTTCTAACTTCGCGGCGTCTATCCTGTCGCCCTTTTTCTCCACCGCGTCCATCATATTCAAGGCGATAACGAACGGCACGTCTATTTCCATTATCTGCGTAGATAAGTAAAGGTTCCGTTCCAGATTCGTCGCGTCCACTATGTTGATGACGCAGTCGGGCTTTTCGTCTATTATGTAATTCCTTGCGATAACTTCTTCGGGCGTGTAGGGCGATAAAGAATATATCCCCGGAAGGTCCACGACCGAAATAGGTTCGGCGCATTTTTTGTACACCCCTTCCTTTTTGTCCACCGTAACGCCCGGCCAGTTGCCGACGTGCGCCGTCGAACCCGTAAGTCCGTTGAAAAGCGTCGTTTTACCGCTGTTGGGATTACCCGCTAACGCAACTTTTATCATTTTTGCACCTCCATGGTAACGAACTGCGCTTCGGTCTTCCTTAAAGTCAGTTCGTAGCCCCGCACGGTTATTTCCAACGGGTCGCCGAGCGGCGCTTTCTTTCTTAAAAGCACCTCCGCCCCCGGAGTTATCCCCATGTCGAAAAGCCGCCTTTTTATTTTGCCTTCGCCGCCGACGCTCTTTATAACGCCGGTATCGCCTACCGCAAAATCACTCAAAAGTTTCTGCATTTTACGTCTCCTTGTTATTTTTTATATAAAACCTTATTTTAAAATAAGAGTTCTACCTTTTTTACGCGGGCGTTACCAGAATTTTCGTGGAAACGTCCCTGTCCAAAGCAACCCTGCCTTCCTTTATCTTGCACACGACCGCCCCGCCCGACGACGACAATACCGTCACCGTGCCATTGACTACCACGCCCAAATTTTCCAGATGCTTTTTCACCTTTTCTTCCGCTATTACCCTTAATATCCTTAATTCGGTATTCACCGGTGCAAGAACTATCGGCATGACTTTCTCCTTTTGGTTAGCATAGAGTAACTCGTTTTCGAAAAATAATGCGAACCTTATCGGTTAGCATAAACTAACTCTACGGGTATATATTAGCACGGCTTGAAAATTTTGTCAAACGAAAAAAACGATTTTTTGCGTTTTTTCCGAAAAATTTTTCGCCGTGCCGCCCTTTATATCCTGACGCGCAGCATATCCCCCGCGGAAAGTTTTACTTTCGTATAAAGTTTTATTTTCTGCTGAACCGTTTTTACGTCTTCTATCGTTTCGCCGCTTTCGGTCAGCATTTTATCCGCGATTACCGTTTCGTTCAACGATTTCGACGGCGAAAGAACTTCCAGTTTGTCGCCCTTTTTGAAACGGTTGCGCATTTCCGCCACCGCGTAGCCTTCTTCTTCGTTATAGTCTACGATATACGCCGTAAATTTGTGCGTACCCATGCTCTGACTGTCGGAAAAATTTTCCGTCCTGTCGTTATCGCCCAAAAGATACGCCGTCGTAAACTCGCGGTGCGCGGTCTTTTCGAGTTCCGTTTTATAAAGCGGATTCAACTTATAACTTTCGCCGTTTCGGTAAAAGTCGTCGATAGCGCGTCTATACGCGTTTATCACCGTGGCAAGATAGTATTCCGATTTCATCCTGCCTTCTATCTTAAAGGAATTAACTCCCGCTTCGGTAAGTTCTTTTATATAATCTATAAGGTTAAGATCTTTGCTGTTGAGTATATACGAGCCCCTGCCGTCTTCTTCGACGGTCATGAACGCGCCGCCGTTTCCCCTTTCTCGTATCTCGTAATTCCAACGGCACGCCTGCACGCACTCGCCGCGGTTTGAACTCCTGCCCGTTCGGTAGTCGGATAAAAGACATCTTCCGCTGTAACTTATACACATTGCGCCGTGAACGAAGGTTTCGAGTTCTATATCACGCACTTTTTCGCGGATAGCCGCTATTTCGTTCAAGGAAAGTTCCCGTGCGAGTATCACCCTTTTTACGCCGTGTTCTTTCCAGAACTTCACCGTCGCGTAGTTTAGTGCGGAAGCCTGCGTCGAAAGATGTATATCGAGTTCGGGCGCGACCGCCCTGCATATCGCTATAAGCCCCGTATCGGAGATTATAACCCCGTCGGGTCTTACTTCGCGCAAAAATTTAAAATATTCTTCGGCGGGGGCTAAATCGTAATTTCTTGCCAGAATATTTACCGTAACGTAGACTTTTTTGTTTAGCCCGTGCGCATATTTTACCGCCGCCGCAAGTTCTTCGTCGGAAAAGTTGCCCGCCTGCGCGCGAAGACTGAAATTTTTGCCGCCGAGATACGCGGCGTCCGCGCCGAAATAAAACGCCGTTTTCAGTTTATTCATATCCCCCGCGGGGGCGAGAAGTTCGACCTTACCCATTTAAAGTTTCTCCGTTACGCTGACCCCGTCTTCTATATCGTAAACTACGGTTTTAAGGGCTTTATCGGAAGTCAACGCCTTCAAAAAGTTCTCCATGCCGTGCTTTATCGTGGCGTGTCTGTGGGGAACTTTCACCTTGCCGCCGACGTAGCCTCTGAAAAGCACGTTGTCGGCAAAAAGTATCCCGCCCTTATCGAGAGCGGAAAGTATATGCGGCAGATACTCGAAGTAATGACCTTTCGGTCCGTCGAGAAATATAAAATCGTATTTCGCGGTAATCAGCGGCAGTATTTCCGACGCGTCGCCCGAAAGTATCCTTGCCCTATCCTTTACGCCGAAAGTTTCGTAATTTTTCCGCGCGATTTCGATTTTCTCTTCCGATATCTCTATCCCCGTAAGGCGGGAATCGGGAGAACTGAGCAGCATGGCTATTCCCGAAAGCCCTACGTTCACGCCTATTTCAAGTATCTTTTTCGGCTGTTTTTCGCGAACTGTTTTAAGCAGCAAACCGAACGAAGCGTCCCGTATCACGGGTTCGCCCGTATCTTTTGCCGCCCTTCTTAAAGCGTAGATCCTTTCCACCTATACCACCATTACGATAGGCAGTATCATAGGGTTTTTCTTGGTCGTCTTGAACAGGAAATTTTTAAGCGACCGCTTTATCATGCCGCCGAGTTCCGTTTCGTCTCTCACCTTTCTTAAATCGGTATGCCCTATAAGGTTCTGAACTATATTCTTCGCTTCCGCGACGGCGGCGTCCGACATGACTATACCCTTACTCACTATCTCCACCGAAGAAAGTTGCGCCGAAAGTTCTTCCACGGCGACTACGGCGACGATAAGCCCGTCTTCCGATATATGCTTCCTGTCCCTTAAAACGAAACTGTCAGCCCCGTCTATACCCACGCCGTCCACGAATTTCGACCCCGCGTGGAATTTTTCGCCGAGTTTTATGCTCTTGCCGTCGGTCTCCACCGTGTCGCCTATCTCGGCGATAAGGATATTCCTTGCTTTCATACCCATTGATTCCGCAAGTGCGGCGTGCTTTTTAAGGTGCCTGTATTCGCCGTGCACCGGCACGAAAAATTTGGGCTTTATAAGAGAGTGAAGAGTTTTCAGTTCCCCCCTTTGCGCGTGCCCCGAAGCGTGTATCGGCTCTAACGATTCGTAGATAACTTCCGCGCCCAGCCTGTAAAGGTTGTTGATAACGCCGTATATCATCTTTTCGTTGCCAGGGATGACCGACGCCGATATGACTACCGTATCGTTTGTTCCTATCGTAACTTTATTGAATTCCCCGCTCGCCATACGCGTAAGCGCGCTCATGGGTTCGCCCTGCGTACCCGTGGATACTATTACTATTTCGTCGTCTTTATATCTGTTCACGCGTTCCGCGTCCACGATAAGATCGTCGGGGATTTTGAGTTCACCTATTTTCTCCGCCGCGTCGGCTATGTTTATCATACTCCTGCCTGAAAAGGCGACTTTCCTGCAGAATTTCACCGCTAAATCGAGTATCTGCTGCAATCTGTGGACGTTAGACGCGAAAGTGGCTATTATAAGTCTTCTCGACGAGTTCTCTTCGAATACCCGCTGTAAGGTGTCCTTTACCACCGATTCGCTTATCGTAACCCCGTCTATCTCCACGTTGGTGGAATCCGCCATTAAAAGAAGTACGCCCTTTTTACCTATTTCGGCTATCCGCGCAAGGTCCATGGTTTCGCCGCGCACGGGCGTGTAGTCTATCTTGAAATCCCCCGTGTGAAAAACTACGCCCACGGGCGTGGTTACAGAAAGCGCGACCGCACCCGCTATCGAGTGGTTGACGTTGATAAATTCCACCGAGAAACACCCGAGTTTTACCACCGATCCCGCTTTTACGCAGTTTAATTTCGCGTCGTTTATCTTCTGCTCTTTCAACTTGCCTTCTATAAGCGTTAAGGTGAGTTTCGTGCCGTAGATCGGCGCGTCCAACTCTCTTAAAATGTACGGAAGCGCGCCGATATGGTCTTCGTGCCCGTGGGTTATGACTATTCCGCGTATTCTCGCCTTGTTTTCCGCAAGATACGAAACGTCGGGTATAACGATATCCACGCCCGGCATATTGTCGCCTGGGAAAATAAGTCCCGCGTCTATCACTATTATATCCTTGCCGTATTCTATCGCCGTCATGTTCTTGCCGATCTCTCCGACGCCCCCTAAAAACCTTATTTTAAGGTTCTTCGCCGATTTTGCCGAAACCGACTTTTCTTTTGCGGTTTTTCTTGCACCGCCGTTTTCGGGCGCTTTTATTTTAACCGTCTTCTCCGCGCCCGCAGTCTTTTCTTTCTTCAACTATATGCTCCTTTTGATAGGTGTTTTTCCTTTAAATCCTATATATTATATACTTTTTACCGAAAAAAGTAAAACGTATTGCGCGTTTAGGCAAAATAAATTCGTTACGCGCCGTTAAAACGCTTGAAAAAAAAGTCGTTTGGTTATATAATTATCCTTAGTGATTTAACTTTAAGGAGACATTATGAGAGTTTACAATTTCGCCGCAGGTCCTTCCACACTTCCGTTGCCCGTTTTAGAGCAAGCGCAGAGAGAACTTCTCGACTACAACGGCACCGGTATGAGCATTACCGAAATGAGCCACAGGGGCAAGCCCTTTATGACGGTCAATCAGGAAGCGAATTCTCTTTTGAGAGAACTCATGAATATTCCCGACGACTACTCCGTGCTTTTCGTTCAGGGCGGCGCGACGCAGCAGTTCGCGGCGGTCCCGCTTAACCTTTTGAAGAACGGCAAGGCAGACTATATCCTTACCGGTAACTTCGCCGCCAAAGCCTACGAAGAAGGTACGAAGTACGGCGATATGAGTATCGCGGCTTCTTCCAAGGAAGACAACTATACCTACATACCCGATATGAAAAAAGTTACTTTCCGCGAAGGTATAGATTACGTTCACACTACATACAATAACACGATTTTCGGAACGAGATACACCGAACTTCCCAAAACCGACGCGGTACTCGTATCGGATATGAGTTCCTGTATACTTTCGGAAGTGGTCAACGTAAAAGATTTCGGACTTATCTACGCCGGCGCGCAGAAAAATATCGCCCCCGCGGGTCTTACCATCGTCATAGTGAGAAAAGACCTTTTGGGGAACGCTTCCCCCTTGTGCCCCGTGATGCTCAACTACGCGGTACAGGATAAAAACGACAGCCTTTACAACACCCCGCCGTGTTTCCCCATATATATGGCTATGCTGGTGTTCAGATGGATAAAATCTTTGGGCGGCGTTCCCGCAATACAGAAGATAAACGAAGAAAAAGCCAAACTTTTATACGACTTTATCGACAATTCGTCTTTCTATACCAACAACGTCAACAAGAAAGACCGTTCTCTTATGAACGTGCCTTTCGTTGCGCCCACCGAAGAACTTAACGCAAAGTTCGTCGCCGAAGCGACGGCAAACGGTCTCGTTTCCTTAAAAGGACACAGACTCGTGGGCGGCATGAGAGCGTCTATCTACAACGCCATGCCGATAGAAGGCGTAAAGGCGCTTATAGACTTTATGAAAAAATTCGAAACGGAGAACAGATAAATGACCGATATTTTGACACTTAATTCCATAAGCCCCGTTATAAAAGACGTGCTGGGCGAAAAGTACAACATTTCGGGCGAAGTTAAAGATCCCGCGGGCATAATGCTCCGCAGTTTCAAGATGCACGACTACCCCGTAAGCGATAAAACCCTTGCCGTGGCAAGGGCGGGCGCGGGCGTAAACAATATCCCCGTAAACGAATACGCCGAAAAAGGTATCGTCGTATTCAACACCCCCGGCGCCAACGCCAACGCGGTAAAGGAACTCGTTCTCACCGCGCTGTTTCTCGGTTCGAGAAAGATCGTGGACGCGATAGACTGGGTAAAGACGCTTAAAAACGAACCGGAACTTTCCAAACTCGTCGAAAAGGGAAAAGCAAACTTCGCGGGATGCGAGATACTCGGCAAGAAACTCGGCGTGATAGGACTCGGCGCGATAGGCGCGCTGGTCGCCAACGCCGCCATCGATCTCGGTATGGAAGTCTACGGGTACGACCCGTTCCTTTCGGTAAATTCGGCGTTAAGACTTTCTTCTGCGGTGAAAGTCGTCAAAACGCTGGACGAGATAGCGGAAATTTCCGACTACGTCACCATACATATCCCCTATATCGCAGACCAGAACAAGGGAATTATAAACGCCGATTTCATTGCCAAGATGAAAGACGGCGCGGTGATAGTCAACTGCGCAAGGGGCGAACTCGCAGATAACGAAGACGTGATATCCTCCATAGAAAGCGGGAAACTTTCAAGATACGTTACCGACTTCCCGTCCGACGACCTTATCGGCGAAGAAAACGTCGTGTGCTTCCCGCATCTCGGCGCGTCTACCGAAGAGGCGGAAGAAAACTGCGCCGTTATGGCGGCAAGACAACTCGCCGATTATCTCGAAAACGGAAACATTGTCAATTCCGTCAACTACCCCGCCTGCTCCATGCCGAGAACCACCGACACGCGTATCCTTATACTTCATAAGAACGTCAACAATATCTTAGCGCAGGTAACCGGTATCGTGGGCAACGAAGGCGTTAATATCGAAAACCTTTCCAACCAGTCGAAAGGCGATTACGCCGTTACCATGATAGATTTAAGCAAAGACCTTTCCGATAAAGCCGTACGGGATATTTCTTCCTTAAACGACGTTATCAGAGTAAGAATAATAAAATAAACGGCACTTAAAAAGCCGTCCGCACCGATAATCGGTGCGGACGGCTTTTTTGTTTTGCTTTCTGTCAAACAGTCTTTTCTCTGTCTTCTTTCACGAGTTTTTCTATTATCTCTTGGGTAGCGCAGACGCCGAGATCGCCTTTCTTTCCCGAACGCACGGAAACCGTACCGTCTTCTTTTTCCTTATCGCCCACTATGAACATATAAGGTATTTTGTCGAGTTGCGCTTCTCTTATCTTGTAGCCTATCTTTTCGTTGCGGGTATCCGCTTCGGCGCGAAGTCCCGCCGCCCTTAACTTTGCCACTATATCTTTCGCGTAGTCAGCCGTCCTGTCGGTAAGGCTTAAAACCTTCACCTGCACGGGGCATATCCACAGCGGGAACGCGCCCGCGTATTTTTCGATAAGTAACGCCAGCGTCCTTTCGTAACAGCCGATAGAACTCCTGTGTATAACGAAAGGATACTGCTTTTCGCCGTTTTCGTCCACGTAGGTCATATCGAAAGAGTGTGCCGCCGCAAAATCCAACTGTATGGTGATAAGGGTATCTTCCTTGCCGTAAACGTTCTTTATCTGAACGTCGAGTTTAGGTCCGTAAAACGCCGCTTCGTCGTCGGCTTCGACGTAGTCTATGCCGATATCGTCCAAAATTTTCTTCATAAGCGCTTCGGTCTCGTTCCACGCCTTGTCGTTGTCGATATATTTTGCCTTGTTGCTCTTTCCCCTTTTACTGAAACGGAAAGTAACGTCGTCCTTCATACCGAGACATTCGAGGAAATAGTAGGAAAGATCCAGACAGCGTTTGAATTCTTCTTCCACCTGCTCCGGCGCGCAGATTATATGTCCGTCGGAAAGGGTGAACTGACGTATCCTTATAAGCCCGTGCATTTCCCCGCTCGCTTCGTTGCGGAATTCCGTCGCCGTTTCGCTGTAACGGCAGGGAAGATCCCTGTAACTTTTAAGCCCGTTCTTATATATCTGATACTGGAAAGGACAGGTCATGGGGCGAAGCGCTATCGCTTCCGGCGAATTTTCGTCGCCGATTATAAACATCTTGTCGCGGTAGTGATCCCAGTGCCCCGAAATACGGTAAAGATCGTTTTTCGCCATGTTCGGCGTTTTGGTTATCATAAACCCGCGCTTTTCTTCTTCGTCTTCCACGAAACGCGAAAGTATCTGCAATATCTTCGCGCCTTTCGGCATAAGAAGCGGAAGTCCCTGACCGATAACTTCTTCGGTCATGAATATTCCAAGGTCTCTTCCGAGTTTGTTGTGGTCGCGCTTTTTAGCCTCTTCTAAAGCCGCAAGATACTCGTCGAGTTCGCTCTTTTTCTCGAAAGCCGTGCCGTAAATTCTCGTGAGCATTTTGTTCTTTTCGTCCCCGCGCCAGTAAGCGCCCGTGACGGAAGTCAGCTTAAACGCCTTTATCCTGCCCGTGGACGGAAGGTGCGGTCCTCTGCAAAGGTCCATAAAATCACCCTGCTTATAAAAGGATATCACGCTGCCTTTCGGAAGGTCGTTTATAAGTTCCGTCTTATACGGTTCGGAAAAATCTTTGAAAATTTTAAGCGCTTCGGACTTATTGTAAACAAGTCTTTCTATCGGAAAATCGCTCTTTATTATCTCCTGCATTTCCTTTTCGATCTTGGCAAGGTCTTCTTTCGCTATCGGCGTTTTGAATTCTATATCGTAGTAAAACCCGTTTTCTATCGTAGGACCTATCGCAAGCTTACTGGTGGGGAAAATGTTTTTAACCGCCTGCGCAAGAACGTGCGAACAGGTGTGGCGATAGACGTTCAGTCCTTCCTTGTCTTTAAGGGTGATGATCTCAAGAGTGCAATCCCCGTCCAAAACGTGAGAAAGATCCACGAGTTCCCCGTTCACCTTGCCGCACACGGCGTTGCGGTACAGCCCTTCAGATATCGCTTTCGCGACGCTTGCCACCGTCGAATTGTTTTCGACCTCCATAACGGAACCGTCTTTTAACGTTACTTTCATATTTTTTCTCCGTAATAAAAAATCGTCCTACCGTAAATAGTAAGGACGAAATATTTTCCGCGTTTCCACCTTAATTGCCGAGTTGCCCCGACCGCTCTTCGTCGGAAAAGGTCCGACACGCCTTGCCCGAAACGGTGGTTTCGCCCTACCTAAGTTATACGGGGCTCACACCGCCCCCCGCTCGCTGAAAAACCGATTGGTATGGTTACTTGTCCGCTTCTTACGGCTATTTACCTGTAAAAGTAATACCATTTTATAACTTATTCCGTCTTTTGTCAACCGTTTAACGGTAATTCTTTTGCGAAAAGTACACCCTGCTCCCGAAAAACTCTTTTAAGTATCTCTCGTCGGTCTCGCCTATTTCTCCGTCCACTTCCACCACGCCGCCTTCGGCGATAAGCACTTCCGCCACGACGGACGGTTCTTTTCTGCCCATAAGCGTGCTCCTTTTAAGGCGACGGAATCGCCCGTCGAACACCATACCCTTATCGACGTATACTTTGTTTCTCTTATCCATAGTGAGAAAGGTTATAAAATCCGAAAGTTGACCTTCGGTAAAACAGGAAGGTATGCACCTTACTATTTCCGCCGTCTTTTCCTTTATCCTGCCGAGACGGAAATTATATATTCCGTCCAGCGCGATATCGTAAAAGCCTTTCAGGGTTTCGTAGATATATTTTTTGTCTTCGTAAAAATCCGCGCCTATCACCCCCGCGAAAAAGATGTCTTTCTGCTCCGCGGTAAGCCCCGCCGCTTTCACGTGCTCTTTCAAGTGTTTGTACTTATAGTTTACGGCGATTATTTCCGCCGCTTTGTCGCACACTTCGTTTTTCACCGTTTCTTTTATATCTTCCGGACAGAAGACTTTAAATATCGCCCTGCCGCCCTCTCTCTCCACGCTCTTGTCGCTGCCCGTTACCTCGAACACTTCCCGCAAAGATTTTTCCAGATATATAAAATTGTCGTAATTTTCCGCCCTGTCGGTAACGCGAATTTCAGTCATATTTTATAGTTTACGCCTCGCAAAGATTTTTATTTACGTTTTATTCTTTTACGCTTGCGGGAAGTCCCCGAATTTCCGTTTTTTTGCCGAAATTTTTCTTTAACGCCCTGTAAACGAGTTTATACGCTTCCGATACCGCCACCACCGAAAGCGCGGCAAAAAGACATCTTACCCATATTATCCACCGCATGGGAAACAGTCCGAAGGGTTTATACAATATTTCCACTATAAGAACGTGCGCCGCAAACACCGCCGCGAACGCGCCCAGCATTATTTTGTTTTTTCCGAAATTTTTAAAAGTGCTTTCCGCGCTCAATTTCCTGCAATTAAAGGCGTTGAACAGTTGAAAGACTATAAAAAGCGTGAAATACGCGCTCGTTTTTTCTTCCGGCAACGCCCCGAGAAAATTATGCAGGTACTGCCACACCATTACCGCCGAAATAAACGCCCCGTTGAACGCTATCCTTAAAAAAGTCTTCCTGTCCACGATACTTTCGTTTCTCGGCGCGGGTTTCTGCGTCATAAGGCTCGCGGGGGCGGGCTCTAATCCCAAGGTAAGGGCGGGCGGACCGTCCATTATAAGGTTTATCCATAAAAGTTGCAGGGTATTAAACGGCGAAGGAAGTCCTAAAAACGCCGCCGCCACAGTGAATATCAGCGCGGAAGCGTTCACCGACAGTTGAAACAGTATAAAACACCGTATATTCCTGTACACGCCCCTGCCGAAAGACACCGATTTTACCACGCTGTCGAACCCGTCGTCTATAAGCACCACGTCCGCCGCTTCTTTGGTTATCTCGCTGCCGCTCTCGCCCATGGCGAATCCCACGTCTGCGTGTTTTATCGCGGGCGCGTCGTTTATTCCGTCGCCCGTTACCGCAACGACTTCCCCCGCTTCCTTTAACGCTTTTACGATTTTAAGTTTTATTATGGGCGTGCTACGCGCAATGACCGTTACTCTGTTCAACGCCTTTACGAGGGCTTCGCCTTCCAGATGCTCTATATCCTGCGCGTTAATAGCCTGCGACCTTTCGTCGGCTATTTTCAGTTCCTTTGCCACCGCGAAAGCCGTAACTACGTTGTCTCCCGTCAGCATTTTTACCTTTATGCCCGCCGCCTTGCAACTTTTCACCGCTTCTTTCACGTCTTTTCTTACGGGATCGGCAAGGGCGACGTATCCGTCGTAGGTAAAGTTCTTAAAAGATGCGTCTTTTTCCGAAAACTCTTCGCAGTCGTAATGCGCAAAGCACAGTATCCTTCTCGCCTTTTCTTCTTCCTTTAATATGTCCCCGAAAAGTTTCTCCCTTTGCCCTTCGGTTATATTGCAGTGAAACAGCACCTTTTCCGGCGCACCTTTAACGTACACCCTGAATTTATCCCCCGTCTTTACCGCCGTTATCATATACTTGTTTTCGCTGGAAAATGGCAGGCGGTAGACCGTCTTGCGCTCTTCCCTGAATTTTGCGACGTTTAAAGTTTTGTCTCTTGCCGCCGCCGCGGCAAGCAGCGCGCTTTCCGTACCGCTGCCCTTTATTTTGCCGCCCGAAGTTATTTCCGCCGTGGAATTAAGCACGATATTTTCAAACAGCGCGGGATTTACCGCTAACTTCGGCTGAACGCAGAAATCGTTGTTGCACACCGCCACCACGCTCATTTTGTTCTGCGTCAGAGTTCCCGTTTTATCGGAACATATAACGCTCACCGCCCCCGCCGTTTCCGTCGCCGTCATCTTTTTTATAAGCGCTTTCTCCTTGGCGAGTTTTATCATATTGAGTGCAAGCGACACGGCAACTATCGTGGGAAGCCCTTCGGGCACCGCCGCGACTATCAGCACTATACAGGATATAAATAAATCGGATACGGTTGCCGCGGAAAATTCCCCCGCAAGAAACAGCCGCGCAGCGGAAATTATAAACACCAAAACGGCGCAGAGCGCCCCTATCAGCGTTACCGTTTTGCCGAGTTTATTGAGTTTTGCGGAAAGCGGGGACGAGCCCGCGTCGTCTTTCAGTTCCCCCGCTATCCTGCCTATTTCCGTGCCGTCGCCCGTTTCGGTAACGACCATTTTACCGCTGCCCGAAACCACGAAAGTTCCCGAATAGACGAAGTTAACGCGTTCTCCCAAAGGCACGCTTTTAAGACACTCTTTGAAAGCGTCTTTTTTCACCTTGCGGCTTTCCCCCGTGAACGCCGATTCGTCGATTTCCAGATTCCGACTTTCTATAAGCCTTCCGTCGGCAACTATCTTGTCGCCGATATCGAGAAGGATTATATCCCCCTTTACGACGTTCTTTTTGTTGATTATCTTTATTTCGCCGTCGCGTATCACCTTTACCGCTATGTCGTCGTATATTTTATTCAGCGCTTCGAACGCCCTTTCGGAACTGCCTTCCATAAATATGGTTATCCCGACCGAAAGCACGACGGCGAAAAGTATGCCGAAACACTCCGCAAAATCCCCGTCGCCAGTCTTCAATTCCTTTCCGATATTCGCGCCGAGCGCGATAAAAAAACCGAAAAGAAGTATTATAAGCATAGGTTCTTTAAGTGCGGCGAAGATTTTTGAAAAAACGTTTTTCCTGCTCTTTACGGAAAGCGAATTGTCGCCGTATTTAACGCGGTTTTTTTCCGCCTGCGCTTCGGTAAGTCCGCGACGCGCGTCGGAACGGAAGTCTTTTATCGCCGTTTCGGGTTTTTTAAGGTAATAATCCATACGCCCCTCTTAAACTTTCTTGTAAAAATTATGCCCGCCGCCTTAAATATATGATTTTATATGGACAAAACCGCGAATTTGTGGTAAACTTTTATAGTGATTTAATACGGAAGGTGAATTATTATGTCGGAAATTTTTTGCGTTGATATCAAGGGCGTTAAGGCGGAACTTCCCATCCTTACCCTGCCGTCGGGAATACGCATAGCGTTTTTCAACCTGCACGGCGCTACTTTTCTCACCGAACACTGCGGTAAAGAAATAGCGAAACTTTTGAGCGGGGCGGAAGTGCTTATCACCGCCGAAAGCAAAGGGCTTCAACTCACCCACGTTGCGGCGAGAGAACTTAATATGCCCTACTACGCCGTGGCGAGAAAGTCCAAAAAACTGTATATGCAGGACGGTATTTCGGTAACCTACGGCTCTTCCATAACGACGGGAAAGGCGCAGGAACTGTTTTTATCCAAACACGATATAGACCTTATAAAAGGCAAGAAAGTCGCTATCGTCGACGACGTTATTTCCACCGGCGAAAGCCTTAAAGGACTCGAAGATATCGTCGTTAAAGCGGGCGGTATCGTATATAAAAAGGCGTTCGTCCTTGCGGAAGGCGACGCCAAAAACAGGCAAGACGTAGAATATCTCGCCACTATTCCGCTATTATAATATGAACCTTCTTATCGTAGACGACGAAAAGGAACTGTGCGACGCGCTTTCCGCAATACTTTCGAGAAACAATTACTCGGTGGATATCGCCTGCGACGGGGAAACCGGCTTGGACTTTTGCAGATCGGGAATATACGACCTGATACTTTTAGACGTCATGCTCCCAAAAATCGGCGGGTTCGAGATACTTAAAACACTCCGCGCCGAAGGGATAACCACGCCCGTACTAATGCTCACCGCCCGTTCCGAAACGCGGGACAAGATAGAAGGTTTAAATATCGGCGCGGACGACTACATAACCAAGCCTTTCAATATGAACGAACTTCTCGCAAGGATAAAGGCTTTGCTTCGGCGTAACAAGAATTTCACTTTGAATACCCTGTCTTTCGGCGATATATCGCTCGACAGGGACACCGTGGAACTTATATGCAAGGATAAGAAGATACCGCTCAGCAAAAAAGAGTTTCAGATTCTCGAAATACTTATGCTTAACGCCGCCAAATGCGTCCAAAAAGAACTTCTTATCGAAAAAATATGGGGTTACGACAGCGAAGCGGAATACAACACCATAGAAGTGTACGTTTCGTTTCTGCGAAAAAAACTTGCGGCTGTTAATTCCGAAACGGAAATAAAATCCATAAGGGGCGTAGGATATACGCTGTACGGGAAATGACGGGAAGATCGAAAATAAGATTTATCGCGGCGATAATGATTCTTATAACGCTGGCGTTTGCCGCCGTTTTCATGGTCGCCGCCTACGAAAACCGTAACGTTTTAGTGCGGGAAAGCAAGTCCCGTTTGGACTTTGCCTGCGAAAATTACGAAAGCGGAAATGCGGCGGCTCTTCCGCAAAGGTTTTTCGTTGCCGAAGTCTACGCCGAAAGCGTTCACGAAGTAGTGTTCGGCGCGGAAGACTTTACCGCGGAAGAAACGGACGACGTCGTATCTTGCGCCGTCTTAAAGGACTACGAATACGGCTCTTGCGGGGATATTTTTTACAGGCGCGCCTACGACGGCGCGACGCTTAAAATATACGCCGTGGACGCGGGAGATATAGCGACGATTTTAAACAGGTCGTTAAATACGCTGCTTATTATCCTGCTTATTGCGGACGCTTTGCTGTTTTTAGCGGTAGTCGGGGTTTCGACGAAGATATTTTCGCCCATAAAACAGACTATACTAAAACAGCGCAGGTTCATATCCGACGCAAGCCACGAACTTAAAACTCCCCTTGCCATAATTTCCGCCAACGCGGAAGTTTTAGACGATTCTTCGCCCTACGTCAAAAGCATAAAAAAACAGGTCGGAAGGATGGACTATCTTTTGGCGGATATGCTTTTTCTCGCTAAAATCGACGAAGGTCGCAAAGAAACGGTAAATGAAGAATTCTGCGTGTCCGAAGAAGTTACCGACGTAATGCTTACCTTCGACGCGCTGTGTTACGAAAAAAATAAACGCCTTACCAGCGATATAACGCCCGATATAACCTATACGGGCGATAAGGCGGGACTTAAACGCATAGTGAATATACTTTTAGACAACGCCGTAAAATATTCCGCCGACAAGGGCGAGATACGCGTATCCCTTAAAAAATCGGGACAACGCGTCGTCCTTACGGTGAAAAACGACGGCAGCGCCGTCCCCGACGAGATGTCGGACAGAATATTCGAACGGTTTTTCCGCGACGATTCCCGTGCGAGAGAATACGGCGGGAACGGGCTGGGGCTTTCGATAGCCAAAAGCATAGCGACGGATAACGGCTGGAATATTTCCGCCGAATCGGTGTTCGGAAAATCAATGACGGTAACTCTCGTCTTGTAGAAAAAGGAGCGATAATGATAAGTTACAGGGACGTTTTTAACGTGGGCGTATCAGACGGCACGGTAAAAGTTTTCGAAGGACAGTACAAAGTAAACGGCATGGCTTACAATTCCTACCTTTTAAAAGACGAAAAAATCGCGGTATTCGATACCGTGGATATGCGCTACGGCGAAAAATGGCTTAAAAATATCAAAACGGCGGCGGGCGGCAAAGCCCCCGATTATCTTATCGTTTTGCACATGGAACCCGACCACTCTTCCAACGTTTTAACGTTTATGCGGGAATATGAAAACGCCGTTATCGTGTCTTCCGCAAAGTCCTTCGCCATGATGAAAAATTTCTTCGGAGAAGATTTTGCCGAAAGACGCATAGTGATAGCGGAAGGTGCTACTCTAAATCTCGGTAAACACGAACTCATCTTTATCGCCGCCCCTATGGTCCACTGGCCGGAAGTACACCTTTGTTACGATAAAACCGATAAAATGCTGTTTTCCGCGGACGCGTTCGGCAGATTCGGAGAAAACACCCCCTGCCCGAACGCGAAATCGGAAGCGCGGCGATATTATATGGGAATAGTCGCAAAATACGGCGCGCAGGTGCAAGCGTTACTTAAAAAGACGGCGAATTTAAAAATAAACGCCGTACTTCCCCTGCACGGCGAGATCATTACCGACGATATAGAAAAATATACGGAACTTTATAACGTATGGTCTTCCTACACACCCGAAAAAACGGGAGTCGGGATATTCTATACTTCCGTTTACGGAAACACCGAAAAAGCCGTTCTTCTGCTTAACGAAAAACTGCAAAAGGCCGGCGCTGACACCCAAGTTTACGACGTGTCGAAATGCGATATGTCGGCGGCTGTCGCGGCGGCGTTCGAGTTCGATAAAGCGGTGTTCGCCACCACTACCTATAACATGGACGTATTCCCCTTTATGCGGGACTTTTTAGAACGCCTGGCGGAAAGAAATTACCAGAACCGCAAAGTGGCGTTCATCGAAAACGGCAGTTGGGCGCCCAACGCCGCAAAGGTAATGCAAGGTATTCTTGAAAAATGCAAGAATATTTCCTACGCAGAACCAGTCGTCAGGATAAATTCCGCAATGTCTAGCGAAAACGAAGATCAGATATCTCTTCTTTGCAAGGAACTTAACTAAACCGCCGTCGGCGGTTTTTTATTTGCGGGTTGCGGCGTCTTTTATCTTTCTGCGCATCCTGTTTAAGTGCCGCTCGAAATACCCGCCCGCAATAAATTCCGCAAGAACGTACTGATCGAACGCAGGCACGGGACAAGAATAAAATCCCGATTTTTCCTTGTATTCTTCCATAAGGTCGTCCGGAAGTATCATGTATCCCATACGCATAGACGGCGCAAGCGATCGGGAAAAGGTATTAAGATATATCACGCGCTTACCCTTTGACAGCGAAAATACCGTCTGCACGGGCTTTGCGCCTACGGCGAATTCCGAGTCTATATCGTCTTCCACGATATAGCCTTTTTTTGCGTTCGCCCACTCTACGTATTCCTTTCTCTTCTTAAAATCCGCCGTTATCCCCGTAGGATAACTGTTGAAAGGCGTAACGTGCAGAATATCCGCGCCGCTTTTTTTAAGCGCGTCGCTTTCTATCCCGTTCTTGCCCATTTTCAGAAACTCGCACTTTCCCCCGTTCGCCTTTATCACCGCCGCTATCTTTTCGTAGGACGGATCTTCCAGCCCGTACACCTTGTCCCGCCCGAAAAAATTGACTATCATACCGTAAAAATATTCCGAACCCGAACCGATAACGATATTCTCTTTATCCACCCGCATATCCCTGTAACGGTAGAGATATTCCGATATCGCACGCCTTAACTCTTCGCAACCGAAAGCGGGCGGCTTTAAAAGAAGCGCTTTGTCGTAGTCGGTTATCACTTTACGCATTATCTTCGACAATACCGAAAACTTAAAATCCACGTCCGCGGTCGTTACCCGTTCCGCTGTAAAATCGGCGACGTTTTCCCCGCCGCTTTTATGCTCCGTTTTAAGCGCGAAAAACCCGCTCCGTTCCTTCGAATAGACGTACCCTTCGTCGATAAGAAGCCTGTACGCCGCGTCTACCGTTATCACGCTTACCCCGTTATTCATGGCGTAGTTGCGCTTGGACGGCAGTTTTTCGCCTTCCTTTATACGCCCCGCTTCTATGTCGCCCTTTATCTTGCGGTATATCTCTTCGTACTTTTTTTCTTTCCTTTCTTTCATAATCTGGTTATATAAAATTTTCCTTTTTTGGATATTGTATATTATCAATTTTTATTGTATAATGTTTTCATAAAAATGTCAACGGGTAGAACTATGAAATTTTCCGTAAGGCAAATAACCTTTGCCGCCGTGTTTACGGCACTTAACGTAATTCTTTCGACTTTTTCCGTGCCCACGCCGTTCGGCGGGCATCTGTACCTTACCGATATCGCCGTGTGCCTTGCGGGAATAACCCTTAATCCCGTGCTCGCCGTCGTTGCGGGCGGAGGCGGGGCGTTTCTCGGCGACCTTTTCTTTTACCCCGCGGCTATGTTTACCACCCTTATCACGAGAAGCGTTCAGGCGCTCGTTATTTCGGTGTTTTCTAACCGTATCGGGCAAAAGAAGGAAGTTTTATTTTCGACGGTCGGGTGCGCTATCGGTGTAATAATAATGGTTACGGGATATACTCTCGGCAGCGCGTTTATATATTCCACGCCCGAATACGCGGTGTATAAGATACCTTTCGAATTGTTACAGGCGGTAGTCGGCGCGGCGGTCGCATTGCCGCTTGCCTATCACCTTAAAATCAAAAAGATAGCGAACGATTATATAAGTAAAGACGCTTGAAACCTTTCCCGCCGCGAACTCTGCGGCGGGAATTTTACTCTTGACGAAAGTTTTCCGCCGTGTTACAATAAAAATATGATAGACGGTTTCGATTACAAAGAGCCCGCCTGCCCTTTATGCGGCGGCAAAGAATTTTACAATCCTGAACTATCCCCCGCCGCGGGGCGTATCCCCGTGAAAAGAATAATGGAAAAAACCGACGGGTTTTATAAAAAGAACGATCTTGCGGGCGCGGCGGCACACCTCGAATACTGGCTCGAAGAAGCGCGGGCTTTAAACGATAAAAACGGCGAACTTTCCGTGATCAACGAACTTCTCGGCGTTTACCGCAAGACGGCAAACACCGAAAAAGGCACGGACGCGGCGGCGCGCGCCCTTTCTCTCATAGAAGAGTTGAATATTTCGGGCTCCGTTTCCGCGGCGACTATTATACTTAACGTCGCCACGCTTTTCAAGGCTTTCGGAAAAGCGGATAAAGCCGTACCGCTCTACGAAAAGGTTCAAAAAATTTACGACGAAAACTTAACGCAGAAAGACCCCCTTAAAGCGGGGCTTTACAACAATTTCGCACTTGCGCTCGCCGACGTCGGAGAAACCGAAAAAGCCGAAAAACTGTACCTTTCGGCGATAGAAATAATGGAAAACGCGAAGAACGGCAAGATAGACGCCGCAATATCCTATATCAATCTCGCGCACCTTTACGACGCGCAAAAAACCCCGAAAGACAAGATAACCGACTGCCTTTTTAAGGCTTACAACCTTTTGTGCGACGAGAAAAACCCGCAGGACTCTTACCTTGCTTTCGTATACTCCAAGTGTTACCCGAGTTTCGGGTATTTCGGTTACGCCAAAATAGCCGAAGAACTTAAAAACCTATCGGAGAAAATTTATGAAAGGTCTTGAGATTGTCGAACTGTTTTACGAAACTTACGGAAAAGTAATGCTCGAAACCGAATTCCCCGACAAGCTTTCGGATATCGCCGTGGGGCTGGTCGGAGAAGGGTCGGAGTGTCTCGGCTACGACGACGAGATATCGAAAGACCACGATTTCGACCCCGGATTCTGTATCTGGCTGAACAAAAAAGATTACGACGAATTCGGCTTTAAGCTCGAAAGGGCTTACGCGAAACTACCCAAGGAGTTTATGGGGCTTAAAAGGTCGCCGCTTTCCCCTTCCGGCGGGAATCGTCGCGGCGTTATTCTTATCGACGAGTTCTATACGAGATTTCTCGGCGCGGCAAACGCGCCCGACAGCGTGAAACGGTGGCTTTACACCCCGTCTTCTGCACTCCTTACCGCGTCCTGCGGCAAGGTGTTTAAAGACGATAAAGGCGAGTTTTCCGCCGTTCGTGAAGTGCTGAAAAAGGGGTATCCCGAAGATATTCGCTTAAAAAAGATAGCGGCGCACACCGCCATGATGGCGCAGTCCGGACAGTATAATTACCAAAGACTTATCAAAAGAGAAGAATCGGGTTCGGCACAGCTTGCCGTTTTCGAGTTCGTAAGACATTGCATTTCGGTCATATACCTGCTTAACAACGCTTACGAACCTTTCTATAAATGGGCGTACAGGGGTATGCGGGACCTGAAAGTTTTAGGCGATCTCGAACTTTCTCTCATCGGGCTTACCGAACTCGGAAATTCAAACGGTCAGGCGATGGAAAAATGCGAGATAATAGACGATATCGCAAGACTCGTGATAGACGAGTTCAAAGAACAAAGGATTACCGACGCCACCTGCAATAACCTCGACACCCACGCCTTTTCCGTAACCGATAAGATAAAAGACCCGACGCTTCGCAATATGCACGTTATGGAAGGAATATGATAAAATAAAATTTTTAAAACCTGCCCGCCCGCGGAATTTTCCGCGGGCGGGCTTTTATCGTTTATATACCGTTTTCACGACTCTTATTTTAATATACTATTTTGCGTTTTACCGTCTTTACCGACTGCGGCAAAACCTTTTCAACGCCCGTTTTATCCTTAAATTCGATATCTTCCTTGCCCAAAATGTCGGGAAGATTCTTCCAAGGCTCTATGCAGATATAAGGCGATTGTTCCGCACGCCAGAAAAGAAGGTTCTTAAAACCCTTGAAATGCGTTTCCGCAACCGCTTCCCCGCCCTTTTTTACGAGTTTGACAAAAGAAGACTTTACGTTTTTGCAAACGAGAGTTTCGCTGTTCAATATGGGGAAATCCTTGAAATAAAGAACGTCCGATACGGGACAGATCTTCGGTCTGTCAATAGGGTTTCCGTCTCTGTCGATATATACGCAACTGAATTTTTCCGTCTTTTCGAACTGCACGAAATAGTCGTCTAATTTTCCGTCAATATTGAAAGATTCGTGCCCGCCGCAGGCAAAATACAACGGATTATCCACCGACGGGTTAAGCACTTCGTAGGTTATGTAAAGCGCGGTGTTTCTTACGGCGTAAGTTACCGTAAACTCGAAATCGAAGGGGTAAACTTTTTTGGTTTCTTCGGAAGACTTTAAAAACAGCGTCAAAGCCGATTGCGTTTGCGAAACGAAGGAAAACTCTTTATTTCTTACTACGCCGTGAAAAGACTTCGGATACTCCTTGCCGTCCACGATGACCTTAACGTTTCCTCCAAGCGGGAAAAGTATAGGCGCGCTTTTGTCCCAAGCGCCGTTTTCGTTTTGCCACAGCATTTCCTTGCCGTCCTTTTTCACACTCACAGGTTGCGCGCCCGTAGATTCCACAGACACCGAAAACCGCTTATTGCCTATAACGTATAACATGCTTTCCCCTCCCGTACGAAAAAATTATATGATAAAACCGGAAATTTTGCAAGCAAAAAACCGTCGTGGAAAAGAAAAACAAAAAATTATAAAAACGTCCGTAAAACAGTTGAAAAAATTTTTCATATTTGATACAATACAATAGCGAAAAAAATACAGGGGTATCGCCAAGCGGTAAGGCAACGGACTCTGACTCCGTCACTTCGTTGGTTCGAATCCAGCTACCCCTGCCATTTTTTGGGCGTTTGCCCACTTTATACGGTAGATTGACTATCATTACAGTCAATCTACCGTTTGTTTTAGAGGTGGTTTGACCACTTTTACGGTTGAATTTTTATCCCATTTCAGACTTTGTGGGGACTAAATGGGGACTAACCGCATAATTTTTTGTTAGATATATACTAATTTTTTTGCCTGTTCTTGCTGAAACTCTATCGAAAAATGGGTATATACGCTACTCGTTATGTTTCCAAGCGAGTGTCCCGTCCATACCGCCACGAGTTCGTTATCTATTCCGCACTCTCTTGCCCTTGTGGTGAAAGTATGCCTTAAATCCTTTAACTGATGGTTCGGACAATATTCTCTGAACTCGTACGACAATTTTCTAGGATTGAGTTTTCCGCAATCACATTCAGCCACCTGTTTATACAAAGGAAATATAGGTATTATTCTGAATAAATTCTTTTGATAACTCTTTAACTTTCCGTTTTTAATCGTTATCGTGTTATGCTCCAAATCTTCCTTTATATCGTTTATCTCGCAAGGTCTTACGCCCGAATAAAGCATTTTAAGAAAAATCGCTTCGTGCTTCGTTCCCTTTATACTTTCAACGAAGTTCCGTTCTTCGTCCTTTGAAAGCGCAGTTCCCGTTGTGCGTTCGTGCTTTTTGATAAATACGGCTTTCATCGGATTTCTGTCTATCACGCCGCTTGCTACGGCGTATTCAAAAATTCCGTTTAATATCGACCTTACCGTTTCGCACGTTCTCCCTTTCTCTTTCGATAATACGTTTAAGTGTTTCTGAATCATTTCAGGCTTGATTTTCGATACGGGGTATTTATCGTAAATTTTTGCAACGTGATTTTTATAAATGTTAATTATGTTATCAAATGTGTATTGCACAACCATAGACTTCTTAACATTATATAAGTAATTGTGGGCAAAAACTTTGAACATTACTGTATTGCTTTCGTAAAAATCGCCCTTTTCGCTTCTTTTCAATATAACAAAATTCTCGTTTGCCTGTATCTCGTGTTCGAAAGTGGCAAGCCACGTAAACGCCTTTTGTTTTGCTACGCTGAAATCTTTACTCGAAAAACTTTCGTTATACCCGTATCTTCGAAATCTTATCTCATACACTCCGTTTTCTTTTTGTCTTATACTGAAATCTTTTAATCTCGGCATTTCTTGTATCTCCTTCTTTGTAAATTGTAATTTGCCGATTTTAACTTTCAGTCCCTTTTTCCCATTCCCGTCTGTTGACGGCTTTGACTCTAACTTTTCTATTAAAGTATTTAAATGTTTTATTTGCTCTAATAGTAAAGTTTCGTTGTCTGCCTTGGTAGTTCTTGTTTTTCTCTTATAATTTTTCACTCCTTAAATTTTTATTTGCGCGGAAATCCGTTTTTACTCTTTGCGCAAAAGTAATCGTTATCCCCGATCGACTACAATGTTCTCTCGCCATTTTCTACAAATTGTTCTCCCTTAATTTATTTCCGACAGGTTCAGGAAGATGCGAGTATTTTTTTGTGTTAAACTTGCTGCCCGTAAATATCCCACAGTCGGATTGCTATTCAGTTGTCTTTTTTACCCTGCAAGCAAATGGTAACTTTTTTGTTACTACGATTATATGTACTTATTGCTTGCTTGTCAATTCTTTTTTCTACGTCCAAGTCATAATTTTTCTCCTTATAATATTAAGCCACGGCAACACCTGAAATATTAGTAAATTTAAAAAATATTTTTATATTTCCGTTGCTAAATTTTTGGTGTTTTTTCTCTATTTTACAAAGCAGGTAAAGGAAAACGCACCGTTTTCGTTTTGCAGCAATCGGGAAACCCGATTCTGTTGTTTTTAAATTAAAACAGGTTTCCTGTTTGTAACCATACGGTTTTCACCAAAATGCTCGATTTTGGGAAAACCCTTTACCTGCTTTCAATTCTTACTGTTTTCCCAAAACTATCCTTTTATTTGCTTGTTCTGTGCTATGTCATAAAAACTCCTTTGAAAACAAAAAGTCCGTACGATTTTCACCGTCGCCTTTTGGCGCAATTCCTTCTCGTACGGACTCTTTAATTCCGTTAATATATTTAGTTGTTATACGCGTAATACCTAAAAATTGTAGCACAAAAAAGCCCATCTCGTCGCAGCAAAGCAAACTTCGCAAGCGTCTTTTTACTTTCGCCGCTTTGCCGTAATGCTTGCTGTTCCTCTTCAAACAAAATCTTGCAGGCAATATTTTGTTTGAGTCTGGAAAAGTATCCGCTGAAATCATATAATATGATCGCACACGGAAAACTCCGGCAAACCTACGATTACCATAATAAGCCCCGCAGTAATCGTTTCCCGAACGCGCAATCTTAACAATACTTTCTTAATAAGATTGCAACGGGAAGAAGCGCAAACGCGCTCCCACACAAGACGAAATAATTTTCGTCTATCCCTTTTTAAAAGGGCACTACAAAAATACGATATTACTCGTACATTTTCATGATACCATACATTCTTTACTTGTCAAGACCTATATGACAGGTTATTTTGACTTCTTTTGTCGAATATATTTATATTAATTAAACATTCAATCCTTGCATTATGTTCATCGGCAAAAGTGTAGGTGATAGTTTTCATATAATTATTCTAATCTGATTTAAAAAAAATTTAACCCATCGTTTATAAAATTTCAATAGTAACATTTTTTAAATGGCGTTTTGCTTTTTCACCGACCGCCCTAATCGTTTTACCTTCCTTATGTGCAATTATTGCAATATCGTAATTTTCTTTATCCATAGATAATTTAATTGTCTTCAAGGATGTCCCAGAAATATAAACCAGTGTTGCCTGCCCTTGCTTTCTATCCTCAATTTTTGTATTCGCTTCCAATTCCGATATTTTACCTTCAAAGACAACATCGTTTAGTTCTTCTTCTTTTTTATATTTATCAACTAAACACTTCATAGGATCATAATAGTCATGCGAAATTGAAATCATATCTACTTGTGGTTTGTTTTCATAAATTGTAGGTGCCCATTTAGCACTTATCTCAATTGAATCATTAGGCTTGCTCAAATTAAGATTCATTAATGACTCGACGAATGATACGCTGATTTTTTTGGACTCATCTTCTATTAAAGAACACAAATCACCACCGGCATCTAATGTATTTTTTATTTCAGAGATGGAATCAAAAATCTTTTTTGTGGTTTGCCTTGTCATCGAGTTTGCGGCTTCAGTTTCTTCCGAAAAAATCGATAACTGTTTATATTCTCCGTCGGAAGATAAATTAGCAAAAGGACATACTATAGAAACAACATAGCTTCCAATTTCTGTTTGTCCGTACCTACATTGATCTACAAATTTTTGTACTTGATCTGAAATTCTCCCTTTATAAGTTCTTTTATAATTCACAACATCTTGAGCAGCAGATAAAACCAATCTTTTTGCATTTTCAAACAACCTGATGCCATCTTCTAAAAGAATGCTTCCGTTTTCAACGCTATCACTAATATCTCTAAACCGCAAAATATCAGATAAAGGATTAAGCAATTCTAAAATAATCTGTTCTTCGCTTTTCTTTTCAGTTAAAGCAAGTATGCTTACCACCTTTCGCATCGCAATTGCATAATCGTAAAATGACTTATCACAAGGAATATTTATTTGATAAAAACGTTCATTGACAGTTTTTTGGTAAATTGAAAGTCCCTCTTTAACTTTACCAGTATATTTTACCCAATGAAGATCTGAAACGTATTTTATAATATTCAAATGATTAATTTTACCGGAAATTTCAGTTAAATCTGTAGAATAAATCATAATATGCCTCCATTATTAGCAACACTTTGCATCATTCCCTTTAACACCTCAGCAGTAAACAATTGGGTTTTGGGGATTTTAATTGTAACGCTTTCTGAATTATTAGTCGGCGTTTTATCAGTAGGACTAAACCAATACATTGATTTTTTTAATATAAGGTCATCTGGACTCTGTTTTACCCAATCTTTACAATCTTCTGGCAAGATTAACAAGCATAATATTATACTGTTTGTCCCTTTCATACAAAGGTCGTTATAATTTTTAGCTTTTAAGCTATATGTTATCTCTGAGTCATTTTCAGAATAACAATTCTTTGAACAAGTTGCTTTAAGTTGAACACAAATTTCCGCGTTAAATTTAAGGCCCTCGTTTGTCTCGACTATTTGTTTTAAATCAACATCTTTACCATCTTCGTCTCTATTGTTTAATTGAAAGGTAACTTTTGCCTGTGCAGCTATTGCACGCAAATAACTTATACTTAAATCCTCTTCAAAAAGTTTATCATTCATATTCTTGCTTCCTCTAATTGTTTAACCATAAAATATTTCTTTATGCCTTTAATCTTTTAATTAATTGCCCTGCAAATTGAAGAGCAATCTCATCACAAGAATAATCCTTTGAATGAATTGCTTGAATATCTGCAACCGCTGGATATTTGGCTTGTAATTGTTCTATCGTGATATTATGTAAAATCGGCAAAATGATCTTTTGCCCATTTCTATTTTGACGATTCAAGAATTCGTTGAGTTCTTTTTCCGTCCATTCTCTATCAAAGAAATTTTCAGAGATAACAATAATTGCAAATTCAGATTCTTTTACACCATTTAAAATTCTTTGTTTCCAATTGTCACCCCATTCCAAAGAATCTTTATCGTAAAAAATCTTGATTTTTAGCTTGTCCAAAGAAGCTTTTAATTCGTCAACGTAATCATTTTTATCTTTATTTGCATGAGAAATAAAAACGTCGTAAGATAATCCACTCTTATTTAATTGAACAATTGTATTATCGCTTTGAGCAAACATAATTTCTTCTATCCTATTTTCTTTTTCTATAAAATATTGTTTCCCCGATTGTGTCACTGAAACGACTCCAACAAAGCCTCCGTTAAGCATATAGCTTAACCCTTTAGCACCTATTTTAATGTAGCCTTTCTGTGCAAGATTTTCGTAAATTTTACCCTCTGAAGTTTTGCCAGAAAGGGAAATAAAATCTTCAGAAAAACTAACAAGACGTTTTAATGCGTCCTCCGATTCTTTATCCAACAAAATAAAATATGGATCTTGTCTTAATCTCGCACGTATGTAAATGCCTTTTAACTTAAAATAATCATATCCTTTTTGCTCTATTCGACCAAACAATGGTAGATTATCTCCCCAAGAGAGTTTTGAAATATAACCCTCATCTATTAAACTTTTTATTTTCCCACGCAAACGAGAGTTTTCAAAAGCATTACCATTTTCTAACATCTCTCGCAACACCTTTGGGAAATCAGTTTCTTTCTCTATACACTTTTTTAATAAATCTTCAAGTTCAGGGCTTAAAAAATCCATTGTTACCTCCAATACCGATTAATTTGGCGTCAACGACGATTTTAACTAATTACCAATGATTACGGCTGGCAAAATCAGCAAAACAATAATAAAACAATTCTTGCTGATGGGCAGGATCTAATTTGCCGTAAGCATCAAGAAAGTCTTTGTATGCGTGAAACGCTTTTGCAACTTCCTCGCTTTGCGATTGCTGATATTTTTGCATCTCTTGTTGCATTTGATTGTATGCTTGTTGGTTAAAGCATTGCGGGTTATAGTACCAATTCGGATTATACATATTTTTTCTCCTTTGTTATTTTACAGATTCTTCGACGAGAGCGATTTCGTCCGATACTTCTATGTCTTGTTTATGTCCATCGGCAAAAGTATAAGTGATTGTTTTCATAACTTGTCCATTGTTATGGCTATTTTAAAGTGTTTTATTTTTTTAATGATAAATATCTGTAAAGTGTTCCCTTTGATACGTGTATTTTATAAGCTATTTTAGGGACAGAAACACCTTTATCTAGTAATTTCATAATCAAGTTATAGTTGTTCTCGCATTTCGCATTCAAATTTTTATTTTTTGAACCTATTTTTCTACCTAATTTCTTACCTTCAAATTTTAAGCGAGCTAAAGCCTCTTTTGTCCTTTGACTTATTAGATTACGCTCAATCTCTGCAGATAACCCAAAAGCAAACGCCAGCACTTTACTTTGAATATCCTCGCCCAAACGATAATTGTCTTTAATAGTCCAAACTTTACACTCTTTTGACATGCAAATATTTAATATTTCCATTATCATAAAAAGATTTCTTCCAAGTCTTGAAAGTTCTGCGCAAATAATCAAATCATCTTTTTGCACCCTTTTTAACAGATAGCCTAACTTCCTTTTATCATAATTTTTAGTTCCACTAATTGTTTCTTCTATCCACCCATCGATTCGTAAATTATTCTTTTTAATGAACGTATTAATTTCATACCTTTGATTTTCGACTGTTTGTTTGTCGCTACTAACTCTTATGTACCCATATATCATTTTGTATTCTCCTTTGTGTATTAATTATACAGCCAAAGCGAATACTAGGATAATTTTAGCGTCCGTTTTTTAAAGACTAATTCTGGGAAAAAAGGAGAAGGAATGCCCGTTATGAGAAATCCACAGTTTTATTTTAAAGAGGGTTTTTGTTGGAATAATCTTTTAAATCCAAATGCAAGATTGTTAAAAGTGAAATTGAAACAAGCATCTGTAAATGATGTAGGCTCTATGTCTTTGATATCAAATACAAAATTGCCTAATTCTTTCTTTGTTTCGCTCTTAAATTCAAACCTATTATTTGATTACTATCGAGAATTTATTAATTGTACCGTAAATATTCAAATAAACGATTTAAGGCAGATACCTATTATAATTCCCACAAAAGAACAATTAGAACAAATATGTGAACTATTTAATAATATTTATGCAGAAAAACAAACCTCAATAGATAATTCTATAATTTTAAATTTAGAAAATAAAATGGACGAATTGGTAAAAACCCTATATTCCATAGATGTTTAATACTAAATTGTCAAGTTTTTCTTGCAAAATATTTAATTTAGCTGTATTGGTTATACCGTTATCGAATTCTTCTTTTTTTAACAAAACAGCATCTTCAAAAATAGACAGAATTTTTGATAACTGTTCTGCACTTGGTATAACTATGGGTAATTGTCTTGCATCATTTATTTGAAACGTTTGCGTATTGTTAACAAAAGAATCAACATAAAAGCTTATAAATGATGAATTGATTAAAGAAATAATATATTTTTCTGGAACCATATTAGAAAGGCCATATAAACTCATACTCTTTACGTCGTTTATGCTTTTATTTTTTAATCTGCATTTTAAGAATGTAGTATTAATATCGCTCCAACAAAAACCCTCGTTAAAAAAGAACTGATATCCCTGATATCTTGCTTTGGGATCGGTCTTTAAAAAACGGACGTTTGATTTAGACCAAGCAATAGCAAATGGAGTTTCTAAATACCACCTATTACCATCTTTATCGCCTTTATCATAAGGAACATAGTATTTTTTATTTTCTTCGATACCATTTTCTTTTTCGTCTGTTGTTAAACTAGAGATGTCAGCCAATTCTTCGTCTTCAATAATCCTATAAATATACCCTTGTCCAAAAATATCTCTACCGTATTTGCCCTTCAAATAATCAAATATCCTATCAATTTCTTTTTCATTACTATTTTCAAATAATTCATCGGGTGAATTATATGGTTTTAGATCATTCAGGTCAATATGGTATTTCTTAATTGCTTCTTTTAACTTTATTGGTCTTGAAACAACTATATTATTTGCCCATTTTGTTTTTCTTCTAACAGCTATATATTTACCATTATTTGCAGTCGCTAAACCTTGCCCGCCCTCTGTAAGACATCCTAACAACGCAATATCTCCTGGCTTTAAGGATGCCCTATATTTTTCGAGTTTTGCTTTGTTTTTTTCGATATCTTTTGAGGTTTTTATCGAATCCCACCAAGTATCATATAAAACTTTAACTTTTTTGCCAAGCTTATCAACGATTTTCAAATTATATTCTGTTGGTTTAAATATTACAGAATTTTGCATATTTATATATTTGTCTTGTGATATTAAAAACTTGTTCGGGCAAGACAAGTTTTTGCTGCCATCTAAAAACAAAATATTGTTGTTAGGTTCATACTCCTGATTTATTACTTGAATAATGCATGTATCTACCATTACAGATTCAAAAGGATTTGCAGTGTCAAAAATATATGAGACTTTCCTTTGCAATAATAAATCTCTCATGCCTCGCTTTGTTTGGGTTGTCCAAAATGTCTTTGGAATAATATAGTTTAAATTTCCATTCTGCTTAATGAGTTGAAGTCCTTTATATGTAAACAAATAATATGTATCATCAGTAAACCCTAAACTCTCTTCATATAATTTTTTATCACTCGCCGATATTTCTTTTGTTGAAATATATGGTGGGTTACCGATAACAATATCAAAACCGTCTTTGATGCCGAACATCCATTCGGGATCAAACCAAGAAGTCGCCTTATTTTCAAAAGGTTTCCATTCGGAAAGTTGCTGATAACGCGCGGACGCCTGTTTTTGATAGTTGGCGATAGTATTCAACAACATATCTTGCTGAACTTGCAAAAATTCGAGTTTCAATTCCGTGCGGCGTTCGCTATCCGCATTGAAATATTCTTCTCTTATATCTTTCAATTTCTTGATGTGATCTTGATTTTCAAATATAGATAACTGAGTTGTGTTGTCCAAAGTAATAAGCGAATTTGCGATAATAAACTTAAAATCCAAGTTGGGCAACGGGTTAATACCGCGGTTTTCTTCGGTATCATCGACTTTTTCTTCAATAATGAGCGACAGGAAACAGCGCAGGCGGGAAATTTCGACTGCAATAGGTTGAATATCGATACCGAAGATAGAATTCTGGATAACGCTTAATTTACGTATATAGTTAAGCGAGCCGGCGTTAAACTTCTTTTCAAATTCCTTTCGTAAAAGTATGCCGACGTTTTCGGTCGCTTTATCAAACCAAAGATTTGCGTCGGGATCGAGTTCCTGTAAAACGTAAACTACTTTTTGTAGCATACCGATAGGAAACGCGCCCGAACCGCAAGCGGGATCGAGAACGGTAACGGTGTATAATGCGTCGATAAGTTTTTTCTTCTCATTTGCATCGAATACGGCTAAATCGTCATCTTCTTTTGAATAGCTGATAAGGGCGTTCAATTTGATTTCGTCAATGCCCGTTTTGGTTTTTAAGTATTCGCAAAGACTGCTATCGACCATATAATCGACGATATCACGGGGCGTATAGAAACTGCCCGTGCTTTTCTTTGCATTTTCGCCCGTTTCTGGGTTGATTTCCGCAAGCAAGTTTTCAAAAATCCTACCGAGCATTTCGGGATCGATAGAAAGTTCTATATCGTAAGCGGTGTTTTCATCCACGGTAAAGTTGTATTGACCTAACGTATTGTAAAGTTTTATAAACCACTCGTTAGGGATAGTTACAACGCCGTATTGTCCGCAATTATTGACGGGATCGAATTTGTATCTGTCGTCAGTATGCGGGCTGAACAGACCGCCGTTAAGATAAGGAATCAATTTGTAATAATCGGCATTAAAACATGCTTTACGTTTTTTATGCGGAGTATTAAGAAGTTCAAAGAAAAGCGGTTCTAAAACGTCGTGATAATAATTTGCTTTTCCGTTTATCGTGTCGAGTGCAAGCATATCGTCGGGGACAAGCGGAATATTGTTTTCGCTACGTTTTTCACGCAAAAACCAACAGAACATTATTCGACCGATAAGGCGCACGCCGAACTCGGCATACTTGTTATGATCGACAGTACCGTGGAGATTAAGCAGTTTTTCGTAAGTTTTGCCATCGCGCTCGCCACCGACAAGTTCGGTAAAACTCGTGGCTATTTCGGCATAGAATTGTTTGTTTACGACTTCTACTGAGAAACGGTTAATAAGTTCGTTAAGGTCGGCGACTTTGCCTTTTGCAATCAAAAACTTATAAGCGGTTTTGGTTTTCGTACCTATCCCAAGGCTATACGAATAACGACGCGGATTAGAAAGAACTTTTACGATTTTCTCACCGTTATACTCGTATTTACTCGTTAAAAGAGAGATACGATAATTGCGCTTATCCGCATTTGCAAAAGCGACAATGGCGTTATTTACACGAAGTCCACGAAGGATTTTGAACATTTCCTGCGTAATAGCCACACGGCGGTTTTGCGCGCCGTCCGCTAGAACAACTTCAAAAACACTTAAATCGCAAGCGGAAGAATCGCCCAACTGCGTAACAGAAGTGAATATGCCGTTATTAAATTCGACAGCGTGCTTATCGCCGGCAAAGTCCGGCAACAACAAATCTTTGACAAGATACGTAAAGTTATCTATATGGTATTCTTTCGCAAGAATTTCTCTCGCCTCTTCAAGCGTTATCACTTCTCAAGTCCTCCGTGAACATAATGATTTCGGTCTGTGCGTCAATGCTTTCCACTTTTCGTTTTATCTGGATAATGTAATTGACGGGTATTTTTTCTTTTAATTCTTTAACGGTTTCATCTGCGCCGCTCTTCTTTACGACGATTTTCGCAAGATATTTTAATTCGCCGTCACTTAAATCGTCATAAGTTTTGATCACGTCAAGTAAGTCCGCTATATAATCCTTTTCCGCGGGACAAGCAACTGAAAGTTTTTCAAGATTATCGATTGCCTCGCCCTTACGTTTATCGAGTTTGATTTTGGGATACGGTTTACGAATTTCGTCACGCAAAATAGCAAACTTTTTATCTAACGCTTCGTCGTAATCAAAACTTTTTTCTTCCGGATCGGCTTTGAATAACGTCAAAACTTTTTCGGGCGGAACTATTTCCGCTTTATCTTTATACGGGCTTGCCAATGCAAACAACGTATTATTTCCACGCTTTGCAAACGAGATGGCGCAAGGAACGGATTTATCTTTGCGAACAATTCTTGCCCTTTCGGGGATTTTTAACGTTTCGTCAATAAATCTGACGTTATACTTTATTGCATTATAATCATTGCGGAAATCAACGTCCCAACTCTTTTCGCTGTTCTCGGCGTTAGCGTCATCATATTGTTTTTTGAAATAACTTTGCAACGTTTCGTCCGGCGTAAGCGTTTTCGTATCGCTACCGACGATATTATTGATAAGGAACATTTTTAAAGTGGAAATGCCCTTAATAAGTGTATTTTGTTCGCCGATATCGGTCGGGAAAAAGTTATAGATATAAATTTTATCAAACATCTTTTTATTGATACGGTTGATACGACCTATTCTTTGAACAACTCTCGTCGGGTTATACGGAATATCGTAGTTTATAATAATTCCAGCACGGTTTAAGTTAAAACCTTCGCTCAACGCATCGGTCGCGACGATAATATCGTAATCATTTAATTGCTCCGCCGCCTTATACGATGCGTCAAAATTGGCTTTAACGACGTTGCGGTCAATGCTGGACGCTTTACCCGTATATAATAATGCACGGAAACCGTCTTCTTCGAGCCGTGCTTTAACATATTCGGCAGTATCGGCGAAAGATGAGAAAACAACTATTTTACGGGCAGAATTGTCGGAAAGATTGTTTTTAATCTGCTTGCTTATTTCATTGTATTTCGGATCTTCTCCCACGCTATCAGACGTAAACCAATTATGATAAATTCCGCTAAGTAATTTTACATCGTTCTCCACGGCAACGATAAATTCTTCCTTAAACAGATTTTTTGCAAAAGGAATAGCTTTTTTCTTAATTTTATCAACGTCGATAGGCTCGTCCGCTATATTATTGATTGCGTCGAAAGTTTCCTGTATTTCTTCTCCGTTGGGATCGGGCAAATATCCGCTTTTCTTAATCGGAACGTAACCCTTATCCCACCATTTTTTAATATTTTCGTAAGAAGTTAGCAAACTGTTAAGCGTTGACTTGAAAGCCGCTTTTGAACTTTCAAAACGCATAACGAGCAATCTCTTTATAAACTGCGCCAAGTTGCCTTGAAATTGCTGGATGTTAATTTCATTGAACAACTCGCCGTATTTTTCATTAAATCCTTCCGGATCAATTAAATACGCCGAAGGATTATAACGGGCGCAAATAAATTGATTACTTAATTTTTCAAGTGTATCAAGATATAATTCTCGTATTCCGCCTAAATCGTATTCTATTAAATTCGGACCGACAACTTCCGGAAAGTGAATATTTTGCAATCTTAAATCTTCGGCGTATTCTTTTATTTCCTGCAAATCAAGACGACTACGACGAATAATTACGGGATCAATCAGCACTCTTAACTCGCCGCTCAACTTGTCAAGTTCGGTTTTGATTTCTTCGGTAAAGTTTCTTTTACCTTCTTTTTCGAGTTTGTTGTATCTCGTTATCAATTCGTGAAAACGCGCGCTTAAATTATCCACAGAATTTATGGTGGATCTACTCGGAGTCTGGAATAATTTTACAAGCGCAAATAAGTCTTGCGGGCGGTTATTATATGGAGTTGCCGTAAGCAAAATAACTTTATTTTCCGCATTAGACCGCGTCAGTTGGTGCAGCCACTGATAACTTTCACTTAATTCGTTTCTATATCGGTGCGCCTCATCAATAACATACAAAATAGGATCGGGATCATCGGCATAGTCATTGTATAAATCTTCGATTCTTCCGCTACTACAAACTTTTACACCCCGAAGTCCGAAATCTTGCTGATAATCTTCCCATTGCTCAACAAGGTGCGGCGGCGCAATAACTACCGTTTTATGTATATCAAGATTATACGCAATCGCCGACGCTATAATTGATTTACCAAGACCAACAACGTCGGCAATAATTACGCCGTTGTTTTTATTTATACAATCAACACCGTATTTAATAGCGTCTAATTGATATTTGAAATTAGCAAATTTCCCGTTCGTTATTTCCGACGGAGTAGTAACGCTGTTTTGGTCGATAGAATTATACAATTCATATAATATACGTGCGTAAATATGATATGGCGAAGGCTTTGCAAAAATCCAAAGCTTCTTTTTTAACTCGGTTTCAAAATCTTTATTGCCATCTTTTACGCATATATCTATTGCTTTGCTGTCGTTCCATAAACTTTCAAATTTATCTTCATATTCGTCGTATTTTACGTTGTCGCTAAAACGCTCATTCATCTCGCCTTGACCAAGTAGTCCGTTATATGTAAAATTCGACGAGCCCATAAATACCACGCCTTTTTGGTCGCCGAAGCAAGAATATTCATATTTGTTGGTAATTACATAAAATTTGCTATGATCCTGTCTCGCAGTTAAACGTATTTCCAATGTCCCGTTTTTGATTTTTTCCAAAAACATCTTGAAAATCGCTTGATTTTCAGTCGAATCAAACTCGTCCGCCAAAGAAGATTTATTAAATAAATCTATAAAACTGTTGATATAGTTGTTTTTCTTTTGAGAATTGTTTAAATTGTTATAGCCACGAACAGAATAAGAACTCAATTCTTCGTCTGGATTATTTTTTACCGCATTACAGAGTTCGCTTATTGCGTTTGGATCAATAGTGCAACCAACTAAAATACGTATTTTTTTATCTCTTAATTCTTCCGCAAGAGCGTTGAAGCCTGAAAAGTAAAAGAACGCCGTTAATATATCTACGCTTTCGGCTTGCTTTAACGTGTTTTTTAACGATTCCAACATCGTTTTGTTTCTATTATCTATAATTGATGCCATAATACTTCTCCCGCATTCTATTATAAAATACTAAATATGATAATATCAGTCATATTTAAAAATTTTTATTTCTTGCTTTCTCAAAAAAAGATACTATAAAACTTCGTTAAATTTTTACGATTAACCCATCTATCAATACCCATTGAGTTTGATTTAAATAATCTATTCTACCTTCTTTTGCGCAATCGTTTATATCTATTGCGAATTGCATCCTGAATGGCTCTGGTAAACAGTTTTTTAGATTTATGATATTCGTCCACAAAGAGCCATTTCCGTCGCCGACACTACATTTCTTCAAATTCTTGTTATCCAACAAAAAGCGATTATGACTCACTTCGTTTCTCAATGCGACAACTGCATATAAATCATTTGGTTTTATATAATTAACGAATACTTCTTTTTTATCCGTTTCAGAAAGCATTAGTACTTGTGTTATTAATTGATAAAACGTCAACTCTGATAAAGCCGTCGAGAGTGTGCCGAACTTGTTAAGATTGGTTTTCATTGGAGCAGAACACTTTATATGATTAATTCTATCGCTATATTTATTCGAGATATAAGCCCGAATGCTTTCTTCCAACAACCCGATATATTTATATAGAACACGTCGTATCCGTTTATCATATCGAAAAGCGGTTGCAATTTCGGCATAAGAGACTTTTTCACCAGATAGGCTTTCCAAATGTTGACGAACATGATCATGTTCGTCAACACCACGGTATCGAAGATAATAAATCGACTTTTCTTTCTCTGTTTCGGTTATTTTTATCTTGTTCCAAAACTTTTCGTATGTCATAATAGGTCTATTTGCAAATTTCGTTTATCGCTTGTATTAATATCGAAAACGATGCAATATCTTCTTGTCTTGATAAATAATAATTCTTCAATTCAAGATACCTTTCACGCAATTCATTCCATTTCCCAGCATCCTTTATTGCCTTTATTTTAGTTTGATAATTGCGCGAGTGACGCACTTCGTTCCAATAGTATTGTTGTGTTGTGTTATTGTGAACAATTTTCAAATAATTTCCGTTATTTCCTTCGCACATAATGGCAACATCGAAAGAAAAATGTAAGCGATTTCCATAAATCAACTTCGACGTAATCACCGAAGTAGAATTTTCCGCAGGTTTAAACCCCAAATCGGGATTGGTTTCATTGAACGCTTTAATAAACAATTCTTTTATTTGTTTCGGGTTGTTTATAAGTCCTTGCCTGTCTTTTTGCAAAATAAAATTATAGTCCAAATCGAACTCACCATTTTCTCCGTTTTGGGTGATAAGGTTATTACTTCCGCTTCCGATTAAAATAAATTGAAAAGTAAAGTAATCTTTGAGCCAACTCTGCTGGACATTTTTGATAATTGTTTCGCAGGCGCTTTTTAATTCCTTTAACTCCTGCTTATCGTATACATAATCAAACATTTATTTTCTCCTAAAAAGTCTTCTGAAAAAACTTCACTGTTCACTTTACCACCATAACACGGTTAATCCTGTTTTCCTAAATCTTAAAATATTTTTGATTTTTACTTCTCGGTTTGTCTGGTTCGGTCATACCGATTAAACCTGCTTCGATAGCAGGTAGTATATAATTTTTACGGAAAGTATCTCTGTCCTTTAATCCGACTTTTTCCATAAGTTCCGTAAGCGACATAGGATAACTTTCTATAACCGCCATAAGCGCGGTTATCTGATTGTTTATATGGTTATAATGATTTCTGGAATCCTTTATAATATCCTGTAAAGACGCTTTTATGGTTTTAAGCATAAAGACGATAAAACAATTTGACTTTCCTTCCGAAGTAGATAACGTTATCGCCTTATAGTACTCGTCCTGATTATCTTTAATTATGCTTTCTATCGGTATCCACTCAAAAATAGGTTTCCAACTCGCAAGCAGTACGGTTTGCCAAAGTCTTCCCATTCTGCCGTTGCCGTCGCAGAAAGGATGAATAAACTCGAATTCATAGTGGAACACGCTCGATTTAATAAGCATTTGAGCATTGCTGTTTTTGAGCCAAGAAAATAACTGCGTTAACAGACCGTTTACCATAGACGCTTGCGGGGCGACGTGAATAACTTGCCCTTTATTATTTATAACGCCGACGGGCGAAGTCCTAATCTTTCCTGCTTCTTCTACCAGCCCCTTCATCATTATCCCGTGCGCTTTTTCCAAGTCTTTAATAGAGAACGGATCTAACTCTTCGATTTGTTTATACATTTCAAAAGCGTTTTTAACGGCGATAATATCATCTTCCGGTCCTAAAACTCTTTTACCTTCTAAAACATCCGTTACCTGACTTAACGAAAGAACGTTATTCTCTATCGCAAGCGACGAGTGTATAGATTTTATCCTATTCACTCTCCTAAGTCTCGGCAATTTTTCAAGGTCGTTTATATTTTTAAGTTCGCCAAGCAATTCCATTATTTCCGAAGTAAGTGAAAGCATTTCTTCGGTAATATCATAAGGCGGAATATATTTATCCATTTTATCTCCTTTTTGCTACGGAATAATTTTAACATAACAAAAAAATAAAGTCAATAACTTACAGGAAATCTTACGGGTAATCTTATCGGCTTTATTATTAATTTGGCTTTTATGGTTTTGTAATACAAGATGCGATACTTTAAAGTCAATCACCTATTGAGAATTTTGGTAGAAAATAATCATTTTTTTAATTATATAGTACTGCTTACTGAAAATTTTTGTAGAAAGTAATTGTTTTTTTCATTGTATCGTTTTATAGCCATAATCCACATAATTAAGTATCTAAAAAATACAATAACCAGCTACTTTTCTGGGGATTATAGGGGGACTGAATAGTTAAAATCGTTAGTATTTTACTGAACATTTTAAAATTGCTTTTGTGGTTCGAATCCAGCTACCCCTGCCAAATCCGACCCAGTTGAACCTATAACAGTTCGACTGGGTCTTTGTTTTTAAATATTTTTTAGACTCTAACCTTATAAATTTTGTCTTTTACGTCCGTTCACTCTGCCATAGCGCAGCGGAAGGTTCAAGGTAAAAAACTTTTCAGACTTGTCTTTATTTGGGCAGGTCTTTTATTCTTCTCTCTGAAAAGTTTTTTATTCCCCCTTGATCCTTCCAAGTATGTCTTTTATCTCTATACCACCCTTTCGCCCTATGGCGCCTTTCTCTCGCCGTAAAAGGCAAAAAATAAATTTATAAGGATGGTATATAAAATGATTCATTTCTACCAAAGAGAAAAAACAAATCAAAGCGAGATCATCTCTCCCGATAACTTTATCGCCTTAGCCGAAGTTATCACTATCAGAACCACAAGAATAGTCGGTATCAAAAATATCCGTTGTAAGAATCGGTATAATAACCTTATCAAAGATATCTTTCACTCAGACGAAGAAGGATATATCCTGTCCGACAGTTACGACTTACTACAGGAAGTTTCTCTTATCCTTTCCCAAAACATAGGTAAAAGATTATCCGATATTATATACTGCGATAACAAACCTATCCCGATATTCAAGTTCTGTACCAAAACGATCTGTCATCTTATCTACGAAAATAATAAATACTATAAAAACACCCGTGCTATTATCCCCAAAAAAGACCGATACGTAGTTTACGAAGAAAACGATTATTCGGATTACGCAAAAGCGGACGAAATACTGTCCGCCTTAGATCTTAGTGATAAACAACTTACTCTTCTCAACTGCTATATGGCTGACATGACTTATATGGAAATTGTCAAATACCTTAACCTTCCCAAATCTTCGCCTTGGTCGTTAAGATATCAGATAAGAAGAAAATATATCAAAACCTTCGGGGATATATAATCCATATTGTATAAAAATAGCCGCCTGTTATTACAAGCGGTCACTTTTTTTGCGGATGTAAAATATACTCAATGAGCGCTTGTTTACGCATAGCATCGTAGTCTGCGTCTTTATCTCCCTTAAATTCTTGAGTAATGAGTTCAAAGATTTTATCTCCTCGCTCTCTATTATCTTTCACGTAATCGGCTACAATCTTTAGCACCTTTTCGTCAGCGGTTAACTCCCCCGTAAAACGCTTGACTGAATATAGCGGCGAAATGTTGTCGTAAGGAGCGTTCTCATAAATATGGCTGTGTTTTAATGCGCCCGCATCAACGCCCTTTTCGGTCAGATACATACAACACGGAAAACAACAGTCGTTTTCATCACGAGAATTTAAGACAACCACCCTTACTTTCGGGGCAAAAGGCGTTCCGTCAACCTCCAAAATATCACCCTCTTTCCAAGGTGTAGGAAGATTAAGCGAATTGCCCGAATAAAAAAGGCTTAATTTTTCTTTTATGCGATATTCTTTTCTATGATTAAACCTTTCCAGAAAATTGTCAAAATAACAGATTTCACCATTTACGAAAGTGTATGTATAGGACTTCCCTTTAACCATATCCATTCTAACATATTCGTGTTTAGCATCTTCTTTTGTTGCAGCATGCCACTTTTCAAGTTCGTACCAGTCGCAGTAAACACCCCAGTCACACCAGTCGTCAGAATGGAAACTTTTTTCATTTATATCTTCGTTAACTATGCTGTAAATATGCGCTAAACTTCTGCTCGGAAACGCTTCTAACTGCGTTTCATCTCCGTACTCTCTTGTCTTGCCTAAACAAAGAAAAATCTCACCTTCATTTAGCATAAGACCGTCAATTGCCTTTTGTACTTCGTCATAATAAGTTTTAAAAGACAAAGTCTGTTCGGCCTCGCCTTGATATGCTGAAAGCTCTTTCAATATTTCAGCTTTCCTTTTAAGTGAAATCGGGGCAGCGCAAATCATATCTATCATAGATGGGTCCGTCAAATCCTGATTGCACAAAAACTCCGCATATCCTTCATTTTTAAAAAGTTCTTTTATTATCCTGTTTTTTAATTCTTGATATTCGTTCATTTTTTCTTTCCTAAAATCTCTATTGCTTGTAAAGCAAGTGATTTTATAAGACCGCCCGATTCTTTATTAGTCTTAACCTATTTAGTAGAAGGCCCTTCTTTGATATAAATACTCTTAACGTTGTCAATTATAACAAAACTTTGCCTATTTCGTAGATAATATCTACGTCCGATTGATTGAGCGAGATGCCGAAAAAGTCCGAAACCGTTTTAATACTGAAATCCGGCACCTTGCCGTTAAGTTGTTTCTTTGCCAAAGGCAACAAATCTATTTGCGGATTGTCGAACTTTATCCCGTATTTTGCACCGTAGAATTTCAGAAAACTCATATCAAATGCAATATGGTATGAAATAAGCGTATTATTCCCCGCAAACTCCTTAAAATATTTTAACGCCGTTTTCGTTCTCGGCGCGCCTTTAAGCAGCGTATTGCTTATGCCCGTAATCTCCCGAACGTATTTCGGCAGATATTCCCCGCACGCAACGAACGTGGCAAACTTATCTATGAGTATATCGCCGTCGGTTTTAATAGCGGTAATACTTAATATCCGTGCGTCTTTTTTGCCTTCTTCTCCGACGGATAAGCCCGAAGTTTCTATATTAAAATATATATTCATTTATGATTCTCCTATCGTTTCAATTTATTATATCTGTATTTTTGAACCGAATTCAACAATTTATTCGCAGTAAAAAACGATAAAGCAAAAACGATAATAAACACAAAACCGCACATAATCGTTATCGTTTTAGTTATATCGCCTGCACGTTCCCATCTGTTTTTCATAACTGACCTTTACGCTCCATCTCAATACGTTGATTTTCGCTTTCATTTTTTTCTTATACTATCTTTTCTACGGCGGTTTTCGTTTTTGCAAAACGGTGAATTGCCAAACTGATAATAAGATCGTTAGTCTCGTTATTGAGTATTATTTCAGGCGCACCCAATTCTAATATTATCAAAAGTCTTTGCGCTCTTGCTATCACGGTGTATGCCGCTACTCCCCTCCCTATTCTTTTAGCGGCTTCTACCTTTTTAGCCGCCATGTATTTATGCCATATTGCGATTTCTTCCTTCGACAAATGTTTATCCGTAATATAAACTTCTTGCCCGCACATGATTTTTACTAAATGATCGTCAAAACCTTTTACTTCGAGATCGCGGATATACGTATTCCACGTTTCAAAAAGGTTTTGCGGCAATACGCTTTTTGCCTTATTCTCCTGTGATAAAAAAACTTCACTGTCGATTTTTACCTTTTTACATAACGTAAAAATGTCGTATATGTTTTTAACGAGATTATCCGCATCTGAAATAAAGGCTTTTTCATCTGCTTTGCTATAATCCATTTTAAGGCGGTAGTAAACTAAATTATCGTCAGAAATATCGTCGTGATTCGGAATATAAAGCACACCGTTATTATCGGTAAAGCGTTTCATTTCTTCAATCACTTCTTGCCCCGACATTATTTTTTGTGCCGACTTAAAATTAAAAGCAAGTTTAGAACGGTTTAATCTTTTTACTTTCTTTTCCATATTTTTTTACTCCTATATTTTTTTGAGATTGTTTTGATTTGTCGGTTTTTAAATTTGATATATCATAGGTTCGATTATATAATAACAAAAAAGATGCGACGAATTTGTCGCATCTAATATGCATCTTAATTAAAAACTTATTTTTGTTTTAGTACATTTATAAATCTTCGCGTTATTTCTTGCTGACGTGTCAAGGAATGTTTTTTCAGACCATTTAAAAACTCATCAAAAAACTCACAGTCAGGTATCTTGTTTTTTTCAAAAAATTTAACGAGTTTATCATAGGTTATTATCTTACAACCTAAAATATCAAAGTCAGAATTGTAAACCGGTGCAAAAATAAAGTAGGTATCTTTTGCGTGACTATATTCGGTTTCCTCTTTTTTGTAGTATCTGATATATTCTTTGTATTTGTCCAGTTGATTTTTTATTTCATCACCATCTTCAAAAATACCGTTTATAGAAGATTTGATTTTATTTTCGACTACTATAATTTTCTCATTGTTTTTAATCAATAAATCTATTCGCCCATTTTGTTTTTTAAAAGGATTTTCTTTATACAGAGCAATATCTATTCCATAGCAATCTTTAAGTTTCTTTTTTGCTTGTTCTTTTAGTGCGCTGTTCCCCTCACCAAAATATTGTTTAATAAGCCTTTGACTTTTTGTAAGACTTAAAACTTCTTTCTCTACCGAAAAATCAATGCTTGATTCTACTCCAAAAATCTCCCGTACAAATTTTTGTCTGTATTCTGCATCTGCATGTTCATCTGCATGTTTATGATTTAGAATATTACAAATCATATTAGAAAAAACGATCTCATCGTTTGTTTTTCCACAAAAATTTAAGAAATTATCATCTTTATAGTTGGAAACCTCCTTTTTTGCCTCTTCAACTGTTTTTAACGGATAAACATCCCAATTTTCTATGACTTTTTCCAAATATTCCACACAAAGGCAACTTGTATATTTTCTTTGCGGATTTACTTCAACATCTAAAACCTTACCGCCATTCTTTTCTAATTTTTCTATTACACTTTTATGTTCTTCTTCGCTGAATTTATTATCCGATTTTGGGACTACGTAATACTTGTCCTCTTTTAACGGGCACTTTATACTATCTTTTGCAACTATATACGTCAAAAACCAGTTCGGATCACCCGGCATAGTTCCCGTATAATTTATTTTATTAACCGAAACACCACAATATTTTATATCGTCTTCTTGTTTTTTTCGATCGTCGTCATTTTCAAAACACTTTACGTTTGTTGCAATCGCAATAACCGGATACGCATATCTTACGGGTGCACCCAATAAAACCACGTGCTTTATATTCCTGTACAGTTTTTCGGATATGTTTCCGTATGGTGGAATATATAAAAAACTATTTTCTGAGTTGTCCGGTTTAAAAAAATTGATAACTTCGTGACCTATATTGTCGTCGTTATAACTGCCAACAAACATTTTACTGAATAATACTTCGTTTTGCATTTTCTTCTCCTGTAAAAATTTTTTATAAAATTATTTTATCAATCTAACTATATCCCATGCAAGTGTAGTTATTTCTTTATAATTAATCAACATTTTGGAAAGCTGCTCATCAAAACCTTCTATCTCTGCTTCATTGAAAACACTTCTTAACTCGATAAGATTTTCTATACTTTTCCCAGCACATTCAGAGATTATATCAATAAACCTTTCTTCTGCTATATCTTGCTTATATTTTTCTATCAATTCTTTCACTTCTTTTTTCATAATTCTTTCTCCTTTTTTTAAAAAATTGATTTTGCAATTATATAATAACAAAAAAGATGCAACACATTTATCGTTTCTTAAATTAGCTTAATTATATTTTTTAATTACAGAGATTTATATAAACGATTGATTTCGTTTAATCCACCTTTTACGGAACGAGGAGTTTGCGGAATTAATCGTATCTGTGGTTTTTTATCCTCAAAAATAAAATCTAAAGCCACCTGTGCATTCTTACTATTTGCAATAAACACAATATTGGGATTGTTTTTGTATGTGTTTAAAAATATCTCTTTATCTAATATATATTCTATAATCGAATCATCGCTCGGATCGTTATCCGGCGCAATTGCTTCTTTAATCACATCTAAAAAAGCAAGGCGCCTTCTAAATAATATTTTATTGATAGATTCTATAATTTTTTTATTGTTTGGCGATTGGATTAAGGCTTTTCTTTTTTGGTTTAAGCTCTCTCCATCTTCTTTCCATGAGTCAAGAATACTAAATTGCCGCTGATTTGCGCTATCGCTACAATAGAAATACCCTACATCTCTACCATTCTTTGGAGTTAATGTGCCAACAATAATATGCGTTGCATTTTGTAATAACTTTAATGATACTAGCGTATTAAAACTTTTACAATACGAGGTTCCTGTTGTAATTTTACTAAAATCGAGCGTAGTTCTTGTTAGATTCTTTTTTGATGTAAAAGACATTTTTCTTCTCCTGTAAAAATTTACACTCTTATTTCTTTAATGTTTCGTGTTCTCCAAAAATTTCCTTCTCTTCTTCCGTATAATCTTCGGCAAAACTACTCAATGTTGGATGCGTTACAACTATTATCATAAAAATATTATCAAGTTTTCTTTCGCCTCTAATTTCAGGGCAGTCGCTACCATCCAAATTTACAATTTTAAAACTATTAAAAAATTCTTTTTCTCGCAAATCCGTTACAACGGAATCTTTTATCAACTTAAAAAAATGTTTACGGATAGATAACGGCACCCAATCGTAATTATCAAAAACGACGACACTTTCCCCATCATTTATCGTATCAATGGTTTCAGGCTTAAAAATTATTGGCTGGTTATCATAAAAACTATCTACTGTAAAAGTGTCATCAAACCATATAGATTTTAAATTCTTTTCTTTAAGCCACTCTTTTATTATAGGAGTTTTTCCAAATCCACTTCGTCCACAATACACCACAAAATTACAAACTTGTCCTGTTTTTTTGCGTTCTTTCGCATCTTGTAATGCCATATCTAATTCATAATTAAGATCTTCTGTCATAATTTTCTTTCTCCCTTAATTTTTTCATTATTATATCATATTGACAAATTTTAAATCCACTATTTTTATGTGTGCATCAAAAAAACTTTTTACTCCCAAAACCACTCGATATATTTTGCAAGCGTAGTGTAAAACTCTTTTCTATACTCGTGTTCTTCGTCGGAACTGCTCGCATCTTTTATCTTATCCGAAAGCATTAAAAGTTTTTCGGTCGCCGCTTTTAACTCTTTATAGTCGTCGCTATCCGTTGCAAATTCCACAACATCCTGGTTGCCGTAATATTCGCAGTTTATCTTAACGAGTTCTATAATAATGCGTTCGGTAAAATAATAATCCCAGATTTTCAGTTTGTTTACAAGCCTATGCAACTTGTTTTTGCGCCTTGTAAAAGTCTTTTTCCATTTAAGTTTTTCGCCCGCCCGCTTTAACACCTTATCGGGCGCAAAAGCAGTTCCGTTTATATCTGTTGCGTCTTCGCCTGCGATCTCGTTTGCTTCTTTTATGCCTTGATAAATGCCTTTGATAATTTTCGGATAAGTTTTTTTCATTTTGCTTTCTCCTTGTTTTTAAATTGATAACACTTGATTACAGTCTTTTAACGTGTTTTTTAACAATAAATCTTTTTGTGAATTTTCTATATCGCTTTGAAAACCTGTAATTAAAAGCGGAATTTCGGGATAATTTATATCTTTCGTTCTATATAGTTCCCGCCAAAAATTACGGATTATCAAAAAACAGTAATAATTGAAAACCGCTTTATCTTGTCCGTCAATTTCCACCTGCTCACCTCCGCCCTTAAAAACCGTAAAATTGCCGCCTATCTGCAAACCGAGATAAATATTTTTCTCGTCGCTGATGATTTTCGGTTTTATCGAACGGATATAAACGTTTAACGCACGCCTGAACGCTTTTACTCCGTATCCTTTTATAAAAGCGTCTGAAAGATAAACGTCCTCGTTTTTATATCTTGCAAGCCCGTTACTGAAATCCTGCGACAGACAATAACACGCTAAATTTCGCCGAGAGTTTTCCAGAAATAAACTTTTATAACGTTCCGATTCTTCGCCGTTTGCCATAACCGAATAACAGTTTGAAGTTCTTTTTATAACGACCTTTTCCCCACCGTCCGAAAAATACGCCACAATTTCCGTTTCCGACGTAAACAAAGTGTTATAAGTCTCCGAAGGTTCGCCCATAGCAAGGCAAAAAGCCGCCGCCACTTCGCGCTTGTTCCCGCAATCTATAATATTCAAACCTTTCTTAAATTTAAGATCCGAATTAATGGTTTTGCCGAAACGTTTTATTATAAGTCTTGTTAAGTACATCTTGCCTATCTCATACGGTAAAACCTAACCTGACTTTCGGCTGGGCTACTTCGGGCATATCAAAGTCTTCGGCGATTAAAGTCGTCATTTCTTTGTCGGAAACAAATTGCAAATCTTGTTTTATAAGCCTATCGGCTTGGTGCATTTTGGCTTTTTCGATTAAGTTTCTCGCAAATCTACCGTTGCCGAAGGATTCGTCGGATCTTACGTCGTCAAATATTTTCAACAGTTTTCCGTCGGCCTTTCCGTCAATCGAAAAACCCGTGTTTTTAGCGATAAGTTTGGTTATATCTAAAAGTTCTTGGGAAGAATAATCTTCAAACGGGATATGAAAGGCTATACGCGAATTTAAGCCAGGGTTTCTTTCTAAAAACTCTTGCATCTCTTTTTGATACCCTGCAAAGATAACTATCACATCGTCACGGTGATTTTCCATTTCCTGAACTATCGTGTTTATCGCTTCGTCGCCGTATAACCCTTTTCTGTCGTCAATGAGAGAATAGGCTTCGTCTATAAACAAAACCGAACCTTTCGCTCTTGCAAAAGTTTCTTTTACAAGCGGTGCGGTTTGCCCGAGATACTGCCCTATAATATCTGCCCTGCCGACTTCTATTAAATTACCGACCGAAAGAACGCCGTTGTCTTTAAGAATTCTTGCGACAAGTCTTGCCACGCTGGTTTTTGCAGTTCCCGGACTTCCCGTAAAAACCATATGCATAGACGGACGCTTGAATTCCAAGCCCCTTAATCTGTATTCTTTTTGCATTTTAAAGAAATTTATAACTCCGTTTATAAGCGTTTTTGCCCCCGAAAGTCCTATCATCTCTTGCAGTTCTTTATATGCATCGGACTTTATTTCGTCGGTTTTTTCGACTTCGTGAGTGACGAATTTTTTATATTCGGTAAAGACCGTAGTGCCGAGATATTCGTGTCGCCATTTGTTATATATACCTAAAATATCGTCAAACTCGTAAGTTCTTTCAGAGTTCTTTATTTTTTCAATAAAATCTTCGCTTACAGTCAGTCCGTCCCTTTCGGCGAAATTCGTAATAAGTTTAACCGCGCTGTCTTTATGGTAAATATCTTCGGAAATATCAACGACAGTCACACCGAGAAGTTCGTTCATTATTTTATCCTTTAACATTTGCGAACCGGAATCGATGGAAAAAATCGTCAGAACTTTGGAACAGTTGTCTTTGACGATTTTACATATATCGTCAATATTAAGCCCTCGCCTTTTAAAACCGTCGTTTTCAACGTCTTCCGCATTGACTTTAAGCATAACGGTTGCGCCTTCGTTGATTTTATATATTTTTTCAAGAAAATAACTACTGTAATCCCTGTCGCAAATATCGACTATCGTATAACGTTTAGACGGCAATCTGCCTTTTTTATAGAGTGCGGCAATCATATCCCGTGTCATAATTCTCCTATGATCGCCGTTTTTGGATACGATAATATAATGCGCCGGATGTCCGACGAATTTCGTCCGCGTTTTACACTTTAATATTCTGTTAAGTTCGTTCGTATATTGCAAGCCTAAAAAATTGTCTTCTGCGTCTTTTTTTAAGTCGCTTACCGTTTTCTTTTCTTCAACAACCCTATCGGAATAGTTGTTACTGTGCCTACCCTGATTGAAAAAATCGTCAAGCCCCAACGAACAGGCAAACGACCAGTCGTCTTCTATTCTGCCGCCTCTGTCGGCAGAAGTTAGATCCGCAAAAAATATTGACATGGAAATTTCCTTAACGAGTAGCGCCGTAAACTCAATTTCCATTTTTTTAAGAAGAGTTTTAACGAGGTCTTTAACTTCTGACTTATCGTTCAAGATACAGGCTGAAATAACAATCGGATTGATCCCGCTTATGAAAGCCAAACCTTTTTCAAGATAGGTTTCTTCGGAGTACTCCATTGTTAATTTACATGTTTTACTGTTCAATTCACGCTCTTTGTCGCGAGTTAAATTCTCAACGTCGTAAGGGTTATTGTTTGATTTGACTTCTACCTGATAAAATCTCATAAACTTCTCTCCCGTAAAAAAATAATGGCAGAAAGTTATTTTTGCTTTCTGCCATTATTATATAATATCAAATGCGACAATTTCGGGACGTAAAAAGGGTTATCCGTTAATTTTGCCGAAGACTTTTTCAAACAATTTGGCGTATTCTTTATAGGAAAGCGTTCCAAACAGCAAATTCAACCTTTTTGCAATTTCTCCGTAATACCAAGCGTGTTCTTGTTTTTCTTTAACGTTAAATCTTTCCCACAACTTGTCGCCAAGCGTTTGATAATCCCGATATATCGCTCTCATGTTTGCAAGTTTATCGGAAAGCACCAAAATCTGTTCGTTTATATCCGCTTTATTAAGTAAATTTAATGTCTCGATTTTTCTTGTCTTCCAAGACTCCGATTCGGGAACACCTTTCCTTTTGTTTTCACTCTCAAACAAAACGTATTTGGCAACCGATTTGCCGAAATTTGCTTTTATATCGTCTATGGTTGTGTCGGTATCTTCGACCGTGTCGTGCAATACAGCCGCGCATAACACGTCTACGTCGTGCGTTAAGGTGCTTGCTATCGTAAGCGCTTCAAGCGGATGAAGTATAAACGGTATATCCGTCCCCTTTCTTGTCGCCCCACTATGCGCACTCACCGCATACTCAATCGCTTTATCTAATTTACTTTGCATAATTTCTCATTTAAAATAAATAATGACGGAATTTTCCCTTCCGCCATTATTTTATTAAATCCTATGCGTCTTTTTTAGGACATTTTAACTTAAAACTGTTTTTTATCATAGTTTAACAAGATTTCGAGAGTTCTTATGTAATTTCATATACATTATCCCTAAGTAAATCTATCATTGTGCCTTCATGGATAGCACAGCCCTCATCCTTCCAATCCTTACTTGAATTTGTAGCACTAGCCATCAATCGTAATTTTAAACTTCCTTTAGCTATCATTTCTTTATAAGTGCTCTTTTTTGCTTCAGGAGCCATGTTTGAAAATTTAGAATTAATACTGCGCTGAATAATACATAGATTTCCAAATCTATCTACGCCCTCTTCCCATTTAGGGAAAGTACCATCTGAAGGATGCTGCGGATACCAGTGTTCAACTGAATTTCTAAATTCAAAAATAAACTCTTTATATTTATTCTTGTCATTCTTCCAAAGTAAGTAATCCAAGTAGTTTAGAACAATATGCGGTGTATTAACTCCCATTTGATATGTATGATTATCTCCCGATTCACATTTGTTAAAGAAATCTTTTTTTATTGCTTCTTTTGCAATTTTTTCACCATCTTTATGAAAGTCAACCAGCTCATTTTCATTTTTTATGTCGTAAAGCCTAATCAGCAACTGTGTAATCCAATGCATAATTTTTGGAGATGTATAAGACACCCTTAAGCATGATTGAATCATAACATTCAATGTGTTTCTGGGTGCATATGTAGATTCCCGTTCATTTTTATTATGGAATATAGTATTATAATAATATGGTTTTTTTTGAGATTGTTGCCCAGATGTTTTTAAAGATTTAATACTCCATACTCCCTCACGATCGTTTAAAGGATATTCCCGTTTTAAAATGTACTTATCAAATAAAAATCTACATTTTATTAAGCAATTAATAAAGTCCATTGCAAACTTTCGTTTGTCTATAGTACTTCCATTGATTAACCCGTTTTCTATAACATTGGTAAAACTATCAATCAGTTTTTTATCATCTAATAGTTCTTTAACTATATTTTCATTTTTAACGTGCTCTATTGAAGTTTTATTAATAAACACTCGTAATACATGTTGTAAAAAATATGTAAACTCAATTATGCTATCAAATCTAATCCGTTCGTCTTTATCTTCAAAATCGCCCACTGGATCAACAAAAAAATTAGGTTTTAATACATCTTTAACTTTTATATCGCCTTTTGATTTTTTCTTATCAATTACATTACTAACAAGTGAAAAAATATTATCGCTCTTTAAGTATTCCCAATATCCGCCAAATATATCATCCCTTATATTCCTTGGAAAATGCATTTGAACATATCCTGTCATATCGGCACAAGCATCCCAAATCATAGCGAAAGCATCTCTTTCTTTAGTATCTTTTAAATAGCCCATCAATTGTGCTTTTAAAATATCGTGTTGTTCAAGTTGCTCACCACGAGTATTCATTATTTCAAAGTATCTATTCAAGTCCGTATGCTCCGGCACTTCTATTCTATAAATAATTATATTTGATAACTTATTTTTAAATTTTTCTTTATCAACATCTCTTTCAATCTTTTGACTAATAACCTTATACCCATTTATAATTCCATTTTCTAACATAGTATCTTCAACATCAGATTGACATAAATGCGTTAAAGTGTAATTAGACTTATCTCTACACTCAAATGATAGTGAATTAAAATTATTTAATTCTAAATATTTAAAAAGAATAAACAAAGTTGTCAATCTTTGCTGACCATCTATCACCTCATATGTGTTTCCTTTTTTATAAACAATTAATGAACCAAGATAATAATTATCATCGGTAAAATCATTTATATCATCTATTAACTGTTCTATTTCTTTGTCGGTCCAAGAATACGCCCTTTGGTATAGGGGAACGACATATTTGTCTTTTTCATTAAATAAAGAATGTTTTTTACCATATAATCCTAATTTTTCAATTACATTATTCATGCTATTTCTCCATACCATTCATGCTTTTTAATTCTTTATACAATTTATCCCATTTGTTTGCACGCGCATGATTATTTTCGCGCGTAACATTGATTAATAAATTTGAAACATCAGTATGGAATCGTGAATTTACAATTAGTGAAAACATAGGAATATTATTGGTGTATTTATCATAGTTAAAATCGCCAGAAGCATATTTATTGATGCTATCAAAACCTAAATTCTCCATATCAACTCTAAGCATAAATGCCCAAATAAATAATTTCTTTACTGCTTGTTCATCAAAGTTGTGGAATTTATCATAATAGCACAATAACACACATTTAAACAAATCTACTGTATAATTAAAACCAACTGAATTATCACTATTAATTATTTTTTTAATTTTATCAAAAGCTTCGTTCTTGTCTATTTCTCTTTCAATATCTTCAAGTAGTACTAGATAATGAGCTACCATTTCAAAGAAATCATTACCAGATATAAATGGCTCAGTTATTTGAAAATACGGATTAGCCTTTCTTGCTCTTTTTGCATATGTATAACTTGAAATGTCTGATATGCCTTTGTAATAATCTATTTGCTTAGTTGAAAACTTTTGCGTTTTCTCTCTTCTTGCCCAATTTAATATCGGAAATAAAAAAACATCAAACAGATTGCTTATGTCGTTTGGTTGAAACGACTCCCACTTCCCTACTGCATGATACATTTCATAAGGATCATTTTTCATTTCGCGAAGGTGATATGCTTTCAATAAATCATGTGGGTCCAAAGCTTTTCCTCTTGTATTCTGAGAATCGAAAAGTTGAAAAGCACTTGATAATTTATCTACAGTGATTACTACCACCTCTAAAACCTTTTCCAAGGCATACCTAAAATCTTCTTTTAAAAAATCATTTTTAAAATTAAACCAATTTTTAATACATTTATAATTTTGATGGAGATTGAATCGTGTTATTTTATTGCTACAATTCATG
>JAEEGH010000863.1_pt1 | contig 93216 bp, 68 predicted proteins | sample 9134181 | NCBI WGS metagenome assembly JAEEGH01 (sample SAMN16246544, study PRJNA631951) | gut metagenome | biome: gut microbiome; feature: rumen; material: DP-attached | host: Bos | place: Iran: Karaj | collected 2018-10 | reverse complement strand
CCTCAACCACCTTTTGCTTGAATTCGCCTGTATACTTTTTGTTCGTCCTACTCTTTGCCATATAAAATCACCCCTCTTGTTAGCATTATATCACATGTCTAACAAATGGGGTGCTGTTCAAACCCGGGCGGCTTTATCTTTGCTGCTTATTTCCGTTTGATTTCCGCTTGCAGCGCAAGGAGCTTTTCAAAGACGCGGCGGCAGTTTTCGCGATCGTTGAAGGCGAAGAAGCCGTCGATGCGCGCGCGGTATTCGTCCTTGAGCTTACAGCCGTTTTCCATGTATTCGATCAGCCGGTCGACGGTCGCTTCGTAGTCCGTTTCGACCTCGCCGAAGCCGTCGCGCTCATAGTCGAAATACCCCTTTTCATAGACGTGCTCGCCGGAGAAGAATTCGTCGCGGTCGAACTGCGAATAGAGCACGGGCTTTCTGAGATACGCAAAATCAAACGCGACCGAGGAATAGTCCGTCAGAATGAGATCGCTTTCCGCAAACACCTGCCGGTACGGCGTGCTTGCGTGCAGGAACGTGACCGCGCTGTTGTGTGTAAACAAATCGATGTGCGGCTGCAGCGTCGGATGCGGCAGGAAGCGCACGGTAAAGCCGTGTTCCTTCGCAGCGGAAAGGAGCCTCGGATCGTTCAGAAGCCGGTTATAGAAGCAATAGAACGCGCCTTCCGTAAAGCCTTCCCTGAGATAGCGGATGCCGGTTTTCGGATCCGCCGCCGTGGACCACATGTGCCGCCACGTCGGCATGATCGTGATGCAGCGCTTCTCGTCGTGACAGAGGCGGTCAAACCGCGGAAATCCCGTCAGCCAGACCGTGTCCTCCGGATACAGGTACGGACCGTTCCGGATCGAGTCCGCCTCCGCCTTTGCCGCCGTCACAAACCCTGCGGCATTGACGTTGAAGCGGTTCAGCCAGCCGGAAAGATCGTCCTTGGTCACGCCGTGCTGCAGAAACACGAAGCGGTTCCTTGCCTCGATATCGCGGTACGGCTCGTCGTAGTGCGAAAACTGTGTCACGATGTCGCTGTCCGCATGTGAGGAAATGTTGAGGTCCGAAAGCAGAAACAGCAGCTTGTGGCGAAAGGATTTCGTGTCGACGACGCTGCCGATTTTTTGCAGCGCGCGATAATCCGGCGAATGCTTCGACACGGCAAAATACAGCTTCGCGGGCTTCTTTTTCAGCGCGGAAAGATAACGGAACATCGCTTCGCCGTTGTCCCCCGCGACCGCCGTACGGTCGGAAAGGAGCCAGCGCGGTTTTCTGAAAAACGGCTTCACGACCGCATAAACAAGACGTCCCGCGACCGCATGGCGTTCGCCCGTGCCGTTCCGCTTCCAAAGCTCTTTCAGAAAACGGACCTCCCTCGTGAACCGTCCGCCGCGCTTCCGCGCGGAAAACGTGAGCACGCCGTTTTTGACCGTCAGGATGCGACCGCCGATGTCCGCGTACGCGTGCTCGTATTTCTCGGATACCGGGAAGAACTGCCCGCACACGACCGTTTCGACCGGCGCTGCGCCGCCGTCCGTTTCCCGCATCACGCGGATCGTGAGCGGCGTCGTTTCTTCCGGCAGAGGAATGCGGAACGTATACCCGAACCGCTGCGCCGCGGGCTCGTCCAGAAGCGTCCGCGTCCGCTTGTGGTCGGCAATGTCGCCGTCAATGCGCACGCCGTTCGCCTCGGCAAAATACGTCTGCGCACGTTCTTCTGTCCCGATCAGTTTCAGAAACGTGCATATAAGCGTGACCGTTCCGTCCCGGACCGTGAAGAAATCGAGCTTCAGCGGATCCTCGCAGTACGGCGCGAGCGCATCCGGCACGGATCCGTGCTTCAAGTACAGCGCAAAGCCGTTGTAAACCGGCGAAAGATGGTTCTGCGCCGTAATCACGTCGTCGTCGATATACGCGTAAACATCCTTGATGAGCTGCTTATAGGACGCCTTTTCCCCCGCGTCGAACAGCGTCGAGGGAACATGCTGCTGTCGGATGCGCCATTGCAGGTCGTATGCGATCGTATACTGAACAAACTTCGGCACGCCGCCCGTCTTTTCCGTGCACGCCCGGATCGTATCCAGGCAGAACCGTTCGAGATACGGATGATACCACTTCGGCGACTGGTTCGATATCTGGATCGCGCTTGCCTCGCCCGTCGAACGGCGGCGGTAATGATGGACCGTGTCTGCAACGACGCCGAGTTTCGGATTGTCGAGCAGGATCGCCTGCAGAAGCTTTGCGTCCTCCGCATAGCTCAGACGGGTGTCGAACGATCTTCCCTTCAGCGCTTCGGCGCGTACAAACGCGCTCGTCACGGCAAGCTGCGGATTGTTCGGCTCCTTGGTGAGGTCGATCACGCGCGTGCCCTTTTCATACTTGCCATTCAGCGGATGCGGACCTTTCCCTCCGTCGAAATAGATCATCGGCAGGGAAACGACGTCCGTATCCGGGTGCGCTTCAAAGAACGCAAACACCCTGGAAAACGCGTCCTTTTCGAGAAGATCGTCTGCGTCGAGAAAGCTTACATATCTGCCGCGCACGCGTTCGAGCCCGGCGTTGCGCGCCGAAGACACGCCGCCGTTTTCCTTATGGATCACCTCGATATTGTCCGGATACCGCGCGGCAAACGCGTCGCACATCGCGCCGCTTTCATCCGTTGATCCGTCGTCGCACAGGATCAGCTGTACGCGTGAAAAGCCGAAATCCTGTTTCACAAGGCTTTCGACCGTTTCCGCTAAAAACTCCTTCGCGTTATATACGGCTGTCACGACCGAAAAATCATAAGAATCCTTCACGTTCATTCCTCCCGCGTCAGCGTCCGGCTGTTTTCATTATAATCGGTCGCAGTACGCATGTCAATTCGCCGCACCGTCAAAAAAGGCTGCCGGGCCTCCGTTTCCGGGCCCTGACAGCCTGTGCTTCTTTATGCTTTGACCTTTGATTTCCGGTTGTGTTTCCAAACGCCCCACATGCGGAATCCGGTGGAAACGAGCAGCACGCCGACCGCCATCGAACCCGCGATCGCCGCCGTCAGCATTCCCTTGTCGTACGCTTCGGCAAGCTTGTTCTGACGGATAAAGTCCATCGTGTAATAGATGCCGGAACCGGGGATCAGCGGCACGAGCGCGCACATCAGATAGCTGGTCGCCGGGAACTTGCGGATGCGCGCCATGATCTCGGCATAGAAAGAGCACGTCGCCGCCGCGATCAGGTATGCGATCGGCTCCGCGAGACCCAGACGCATGCACAGCACGCAGACCGGCCATGAGATGATGCTGCCCAAAAGCGCAAACGGGATGCCTCTGCCGTGCATGTTGAACATCAGTCCGAAGCCGAGCGTGCCGATGAGCCCTGCAATGCACTGGATCCACAGCGGATGCGAAATCGGATCCAGCATAAACGCAATGCCCGTAAAGATATGCCGTGCAAGCGAGACGCCGGAGCTTGTGCCGAACGCCAGCGCGACCGCAATGATCAGCACCTGCACGAGACGGTTGAGTCCCGACATGGTATCGCCGTAGATGACGTCCCGGAGACTGTTCGTGAACAGAAAGCCCGGCACCAGCAGCATGATCGCGCCGATCACCGTGATGTCCGCGTTTTTGCCGAACCCGATTGCCGTAAACGCGTTCGCCAGGAAGCCGAGGATGAAGCTGCAAACGAACGAGGTGAAGAACGTGTTCGCGTGGAACCTGCCCATGAACTTCAATCCCGCGCCGATCGCCATGCAGCTGACGCCCGCCGCAAGCGCTTCCATGATCCCGCCGCCGAAGAAGATCCCGAAGCCCGCGCCGATCAGAAACGCCGCCAGGTAGTAGACCCAGATCGGATACCGGCAGACCTTCTTTTCCGTCTCCCGCAAAAGCCGTCTTGCCTCCTGCATGTCCGGCTTTTCAATGCAGATGCGGCGGCTCAGCGAAGAATAGCGTTCGATGCCGTCCAGCATCGTTTCGCCGCCCTTCAGCCTGCGGATCTTCGTGATGATCCGTCCGCCGTCGGTCTCAAGACTTGCCATGATGCTGCTCGGGATCACGAACGCGTCCACACGCTCCACGCCGTACGACGAGACGATGCGATTGATCGTCTCCTCCACGCGGTACGTTTCCGCGCCGCACGCCTGCAGCTTGTTCGCAAGCGAAACGGCAAACTCCAGAAGCTCCTCGTAAAACGCTTCGTTTTCGTCGTGCGCCGACGCTTTATCGGTCTGCTGCGTCTCGATCGCCTGTTCGGCAGCGGCAAGCTGTTTCTTTTTCTGAAAAAAAACCTTTCGTTTTTCTCCGGTGATCATCGTTCACAGTCCTTTTGATCAGTTTTGTCTGCAAGAGTATAACAGCGCGGTCCTAAAAATGCAAGCCGTTTCCGAAAGAAACGCCGAAAAGAGACTTTTCTTTCCCGTCCGAATGCGGTATACTGTTGAAAACTGTCGCGGAGGTAGGAAGCATGTCGCTGGAACGGGCAAGAAACGATCTCAGAGAAAAAGGATTCGAGGATCACATCATCATCCCCGAACACAGCAGCGCCACGGTCGCCGAAGCTGCCGAAGCGCTCGGCTGCGAGCCCGGCATGATCGCCAAAACGCTGTCGTTTCTGCAGGGTGAAACGCCTGTGCTGATCCTTGCGGAGGGTACCGCGCGCATCGACAACGCAAAGTACAAGGCGCGCTTCTCGAAAAAGGCGAAGATGATTCCGCCCGAGCAGGTCGAAGCGCTGATCGGGCACGCGGTCGGCGGCGTTTGTCCGTTCGGCGTGAACGAAAACGTGACCGTATACCTCGACGAAAGCCTGAAGCTGCACGGGACCGTCTACCCTGCGGCGGGCACGGATCACAGCGCGGTCAGGCTCACGATCGAGGAGCTCGAACGCGCCTGCCCCGGCGCGGAATGGATCGACGTCTGCCGCGTCTGAACACATCAAACTGAAACGAACGACCGCCGGCCGGGACGATCCCGACCGGCGGTTTTTCTGCGTTCGCGGAATCCCGCGTTCGGTTGACAAGCAAAGCCGAAAAGTGGTATATTACAATAAGAGGACAGGATTCAACATGAAACGACTTTTTTTGTATTACACGGCTCTGCTTCTTGTCTGTGCGATGCTGCTTGCAGGCACCGGAACGGCTTATGCAGAGACCGGCGACGACGCGCCTGCGTCGACGGACGTGACCGCGCAGTGCGAATATGCCAGCAGTGTAAAAAGCAAGCATCTGCGGTCGAGGCTTGCCAATTTCGATGAAAAAGAAAAGCAAACGATCGATGCGGGCGGATGGATCTCGATCACCTGGAACGATGCGGACGTAGACTATGTCTGCTACAGCTGGACGGACAGCGAACGGGCCGGCGAAGGCATCGAGCCGCATCCGTATACGGTCCTTCTGCTCGATCAAAAAGGATCCGTGATCGAAGAGCGTGAAGGGGAACGGTACTGGAACTGCTGCATTGCGATCGAGGGCGATGTGCACGGGGTGCGCCTTCAGATGTCGGAAAAGTCGATCCTTTATACCCTTATGGCGTTTTCCGGAAGCGCTCCTTCCGATTTTCATCCGTGGCGTCCGACGCCCGACAAGCTTGATTTTCTGGTGATCGCCACGCATCCGGACGACGACACGCTGTTTATGGGCAACATTGTTCCCACCTACGGTGCCGAATACGGATTCGAGGGCTCCATTTTATACATGGCAACGCGTAAGCGCATTCGCCGGACGGAGGCGCTGAACGGCGCGTGGATCATGGGACTGCGCACCTATCCGATGATGGCCGGTCTCCCCGATATTCCGGTCACATACCGGGAAAAATACAAAAAGGACTTTCTGCCGGAGGACGTTGAACGCCAACTGGTACGATATCTGAGGCGCGTCAAACCGGAAGTCGTGATCACACACGACGACAACGGTGAATACGGGCATTGGCAGCACAAGATCGTCGCTGCCGCCGCGCGTCTTGCGGTCGTCGACGCCGCCGATCCCGCTTACGATCCGCAATCGGTTTCAACGTACGGCGTCTGGCAGGTCAAGAAGCTCTATCTGCACCTTGCCGAGGAGAATCCGATCTTTATCACGGCAACGGAGCCGCTTGACGCGTTCGGCGGCAGAACGGGCTGGGAGATCGCGCAGGAAGCGTATATGTGCCACCAGTCACAGTATATAAGGTACGGCGCATGGAACCACCTGTGCGACAATCAGAACGAGAACAGTCTGGAGCGCTTCGGTCTTGTCTTCACGACCGTCGGACTTGACACGGGGATCAACAACATGTTTGAGCATACCTATCTCTATTCGGATCCGACGCCGGAACCCACGGAGGAACCGACCCCCGAACCGACCCCGACCCCGGAGCCGACCCCGACCCCGGAACCCACGGCGGAACCGACACCGGAGCCGACCCCGGAACCGACCCCGACGCCGATACAGATCGAGGATACTGCGTCCGGGCAGGATGCGGCGACCGCGAAGCCGGTACAGACGGCGCAGCCGGAACCTCCGCAGCCCTCCGCGGCCCCGGAGCAGGTCCCGTATCTCTGGCTTGCCGCCGCCGGCGTGCTCCTCGCTGCCGCGGTTGCCGGCATGGTTATACTGATCCGGAAACGAAAGGATTGACCGTATGAAAAGATCCATTGTTTTTTTGCTGACCGCGGCGACGATTGCAGCGCTGATGTCCGTATCGGTTGCCTGTCACATATCGGATCCGGCTTCTTCCGTCGAAATGTCTTCCGAAGAGGTGATCGACTTCTCGACGCCGTCGCCGGAACCGGTCTACACGATCCGGATTGCGGAACAAACCGATCCGGACGCGGTGCGTGCACAGATCGCGGAGCTTCCCGTGCTTCGGACGATCGAGATTGCCGACGGCGCTCTGACGAACGAGCAGATCGCCTCGCTGATCGAAGCGTACCCCGCGCTGGAGTTTCGGTATAACGTTTCGGTCGGCGCGCTCTATGTCTCGCCGCATACGACCGAGTTCACCGCGACGGATCCGGAGCCGGGCTGTACCGTCGCCGATATCGCAGCGGCGCTGCCGTATCTCGACGCGCTGACAACGGTCCGCCTCGGCGTGCGTTCTCCGGAGGAGCTGGCGGCTGAAATCCCGCTGCTGCCGGAAGGCACGGCGGACTATTCGGTCGCGATCTACGGAACCGAAGTCCTTCCGAGCATCGAAACGCTGGACCTGACCGGTCTGGATTCGTCTGCGTCTGAAACGCTGGCGGCCGCACTGCCGTATCTTCCGTATCTGAAAACCGTCCTGCTCGGCGAACGCGAGGATCCGGCGCTCGCCGCCGCGTTCCGCGCCGCTGCTCCCGGGGTGGATGTGGACTGTCAATTTCAGTTTACGTATCAGGACATCGAACTGAATGAAAGTACCGAGACGCTGGATCTGACGAAGATCAAGATCACCGATATCGACGAACTGCGCCGCGTTCTGTCATGGCTGCCGAAGCTCACGCATACGGAAATGGTCGACTGCGGGATCGACAACGAAACGATGGCTGCGCTGCGGGACGAGTTTCCCGAAAAGGGTATCGTCTGGGAGATCAGTCTCGGCTTCTGGGGCAAGCTCCGCACGGATGCGATTGCGTTCACCACGCGCAGCAATAAGACCAAAGACGAAATGAAACATCGTCTGACTTCGGAAAAGCTGCAGCCGATCCAGTACTGCACCGATCTTGTCGCGCTTGACCTCGGTCATCAGCGTATCGAGGATATCTCCTGTCTTGCAGGGCTTACAAAGCTGCAGATCCTGATCCTTGCAGACAACAGGATCTCCGACCTTACGCCGCTTTCCGGGATGCACGATCTCATTTATCTGGAGCTGTTTATGAACCGCATCAGCGATGTTTCGCCGCTTTCCGGTCTCACGAACCTGAAGGATCTGAACATCTGTACCAACTACATCAGCGATCTTACGCCGTTCTATTCCCTGACCTCGCTCGAAAGGCTGTGGTATTCCAACAACAAATTCACGGTCGAAGATCATAACGCGCTCCAGGCGCAGCTTCCGAACTGCATCTGCGACCGTACCGTATGGGATGAGACCGCGCACGGCTGGCGTGAGCATGAACGGTATTACTGGATGCGTTCCTTCTTCAAGGACAGTCCGCGTTACAGGTGAGAATAGGAAACGAGTACGATCTTTTCTTTGCATTTTCACGCGTTTCTGCTTGGAAAGCTCGTATCTGAAACCGAAGCTGCGTTCACGGTATTCTGTACGGCTGTGTACGCTGTATGATATGAGCGCCGTCTTTGACAATACCGGCGCGCTGAAAAAGAATCTGCGCCGACGGACCGGCAGTTATCGGATCCCGAAGGAGGTTTTTCCGTCGTATTATGACGCAGAAGCGCTGAACGCGCCCTGCCGGACGGATGTTTTTCCGCAAATGCGCATAAGACTAATGGAAAGCTGCCTGATCTCACGATCCTTCTGACCGAAGAACAGCCCGCTTAAACCGCCGCTGCAGTCGGCGGCACGCCTCGGGGAGAACGTGCTGCCGTCCTGTAAAGAAAGGATGCTATGAAAACACAGAAACAATTCTTTTTTCTGCTCCTGATCGCCGTGCTTATTTGCACAGCGATCGCTTGCATTCGCACCGGAGAAACGAACGTCCCCGAAAACACCTCCGTGCCGGGCGAAGCACCGACCGAACCTGCGGATGAAGCCGAACAGGTCGTTGAGATCGATCTGATCACAACGCCTTCTCCCTCGCCGACGCCCGAACCGACGGAGATCCCTACCCCGGAACCTACCCCGACGCCCGAGCCGACGCCGGAACCGACGCCCACGCCCGCTCCGACACCGGACGGCCTGCTCGGCGGACGATACGACGGATTCTATACCGGCGAAGGACACGTCAAGACGGATATGAGCTACAAAAGCGACACCGTCTCGATCGAGGTCACCCGCTATGACAGCTCCCCTTTGACGAAACATCTGGTCTATTTCGTGACGGATATCCACATTCAGAACATTGAGGCGCTGCGTACCGAAAGCTGGGACGGGAAATTCGGCACAAGCGGCAACTCGCTGTGGGCTTCGTTTTTGCGGATGTCACGCAACGCGCAGGCGATCGTGGCAATCAACGGCGATTACTATACCTATAATATCCGCACCGGGCTGGTGATCCGCAACGGCGAGCGCTACGCGCCCGACCCCTGGAAGCCGTGGCCGGGGCATCAGATCCTGCTGCTGTACCGCGACGGCACGGTCGCCGTATTCGATTCCGATACCTTTGATCCGGAAACGACTGATCTTTCGGACGTCTGGCAGGCATGGGAGTTCGGTCCGAGCCTGCTCGACGAAAACGGCGCTGCGCGGAATGATTTCCACAAGGAGTATCACGATATCGACCGCGCAAACCCGCGTACGGTCTTCGGATACTATGAGCCCGGGCATTACTGCTTCGTCACGATCGACGGACGCAAGAGCGGCTACTCAAACGGGCTTACGCTCGGAGAGGAAGCGAAGCTGATGGAATCGCTCGGCTGCAAGGTCGCCTTCAATCTGGACGGCGGGCAGACGTCCCAGTTCTACTGGAACGATTCCATGTTCAACGTCCCGTACAAAAAGGGCCGTTCCACAAGCGATATCATCTATGTGATCGACCCGGAGAGCGACCCGGACGAACCCGTATACGACGCCATGCCTTGAAATACTGCGAAACGACCTGCGGGAAGCCCTTTCCCGCAGGTCTTTCTTTTTTCTCATGCGGTCGTCGAATATATCGCCGCGCTCAACGCCGCACGTTTCCGAAAGCAAGCGTGATCATGGTATACGCAAAAAGCGCGCGATCTTTCTCTGTAACGAAGCGGAGTGAATTGCGGAAAGGAGCCATGGCGACGCGCGGGAAGCGCGCGACGGCACCTCTGTAACGAAGCGCAGCGGAGTGGATGCGGAACAAAGCGCCGCGATGATTTATTTTTTAAATAAAAAAACCGTCGCGAGCTCAGCGAAGCCCGCGACGACGTGGTACGAGTGTTTATAACGGACTTGATTACCGTTAGACAGTCACATACACATTTCCTACAGAATACTATGCTTGATAGCCTAGTAATTTATGTGCCGCTTTATGCATAGAACTCTAAATGTAATACTTAAATGGTTTGGCTGCCCAATTCACATCAGGAATAGCTGTAAGAATGTTGAGGATTTTTGACCCCTTGTTTTCGCAGTGCCTTTAGCCGAGGAACACATTTTCGTTTGCGCTAATAAACGTCAGAAGCGAAAGCCATGCGCTACACAAGATTTCCTTGCTAAGCTCCCAGAGTTTTATGAATCCGTGCACTAATGATTGCATTGAAAATTCGTGCCAAGTTGGCGCGAATTAAATTGCATACCCGTGCATGGAAAGTCTCGTCAAATTGGCGAGACTTTTCCGGTGGTGTGAAAATCGGTTTTGCGCTGCTGTTCATAATCCCGCGCAAAGCGCACCCTTGCAGCGGCTCATGTTGCCGCTGCCCCGACAAGCAAGACACCTTGCTTGTCCCGTTGCCCGCTGCATGGGCGGGCAACCCTACAAAGGCGTTTGCGGCGCGAACGGCTTTGCCCCTCATCCGGTGGATGAGCCCACGACACTTTGCAGCGCGCTGAAAGTGTCATAATGAGTAATACACTTTCCCCGCGGGCAAGTGAATCCGGTTCGCTGCGCTCATTGAAAACGTGCTTTGCACATACCGGGAAAGATCAGGAAACAAGCCCTGTATCTATCCGATCCATCCATAGCCCTATTGGAGCAAGCAGAAAAAAGCATAACAGTCGAACTGGGAAAGAAAACAATCCCTGTGTCCATCCGCTCATACATAGTCCTACTGGAGCAAAACAATCGTCAACAATCGATAGCCACTAAACAAGTCCCGATATGGGGCAAATAACAAGAAGGAGGTGATGCATATCGAAAAGACATCCTATTCCGTGGTTCGCAACCACAGTTATCCCAAGAGCAACTTTGCTCTGCGCCAACGGCACAATGAACGCGAAAATGAATCGTATTCCAACCCCGACATTGTGCCGGGACGCTCCCATCTCAATATTCACTTCAAGGAGCCGGAGGATACCTACTGCAAGGTATTCGATGCCATGGTCTCTGACGGCACGATCAGCACGCGGGGTCTGAAACCCGACGCAGATGTGTTCTGTGAATTCGTGTTCGATGTGAATACCGCGTACTTTGAAGAACATGGCGGCTATGAATATGCCAAGAACTTCCTTGCGGAAGCCTACCGCTTTACAATCAAGGAAGCGGGCGATGAGCAATACATCCTGTCCGCCGTGCTCCACGCCGACGAACGGAACCGCAGTCTGTCGGAGAAATTGGGACATGATGTTTACCACTACCATCTGCACGTTGTGTATATCCCTGTTGTGGAAAAGGAGATCAAGTATTCCAAGCGGTGCAAAGACCCGAAGTTAAGGGGAACCGTCAGAGAAGTGATCCATCAGGTCAGCCGATCCAAGAAATGGGCGTACCCGGAGGTCAAGGGAACAGACGGAAAAACGAAGCGGATTCCGTCTTATTCGGTCCTGCAGGATCGCTTTCACGATCACATGAAAGAACACGACTTTGAGGGCTTTGAACGCGGAAAGCGCGGGAGTACGACGGAACACCTTTCGACACTCGAATACAAGGTACAGCAGGATACGAAGAAATTAGCACAGATCGAACGGCAGGTACAGGAAAAGGAACAGGAACTGACCGAAGTCAATTCCTCCCTGCAAACGGCAGCACAAGTGAGCAAGACCTATTCCGAATTGGAGAACATGGGCAAGCGGACGCTGTTTGGCAAGGTGGAGTTGAACAAAGAGGACTACGGCACGCTGGTCGAACTGGCAAAGGAGGGTATTCGATCACGATCCCTGATCGACAATCTCCGATGGGAACTGAAAACCTTGCGGGAATCGTATGCGGGGATCAAGGAGCAGTTTGCCGAGCTGTATGAGCAGACGAAAACGTTTCTTGCCGCGCTGTCGCTTGCACCGCAGAAGGTCATGGATTACCTGTCGGGCGTGATCCGGCAATCGGAGATCGACCGAAAAGATCGGGAGCGTGCCGAGCGTGAGCGCCGGGAGCAGGAGCAGCACGAGCGCGCGGAGCGCAGAAAGCAGGAGGCAGCGGAACGCAAGGTGAGGATGAAGGCAAGAAAGCGGGATGCGTGGGAGCGGTGAGCAATACTGTACCCATTTCGGCTTTTTCGCTACATAAGAAGTGTAGAGGGTGATAGTGTGCAACCACTCTCTACACTATAAGTCGTTTTATACCGATAAGGGAAACCATAACCAAAGGGGCGCGGACAAGTCTGAGCAGATTATTCCAAGGCTCGATTATTCCAGAAATGTTTTCAGAAGCAGCTTGTCGCCGCTGTTATCTACGAGCGAATGCGTATTAACTACCGTGATTCTCAGATAGTTTTGCCCTGTTACGTCTATCTCGAATGATACCTGACCTGACTTATTTGTGATTAAATCCGAAGAGAACAGAGGCTTGCTTTCGTCATCTCCGTAAATATCCAATCTAAGCTTTGTGCTGTCATGGACGCCCTTGTCTAAACAGGCAAGTATTGTAAGGGTCCTGAATTTTCCCTCCGCAAAGCATTCTGCATGTGTCTCTTTCCGACCGAATGCTCCGAGACTGATGCACCTGCCCCAAACATTGCCCAAATAGTCCACTGCAGCCGGTTTTTCCTCGAATCCTTCCTTAGAAATGATCGGAAGGTCAAGAACGCTTACAACGCTTGTACTGCTTTCGATCAGAATACTGTCATCATTAGAGTAATTACCTTTATAAAATGATCCCTTCAGAAGCAATTCTTCGCTCCTCGTTGCGATATTCATTTCCGTGGGTGCGACTTTGATCCCGATCACTTCTATGTCGGTAACGTTGATGTTAAGTGTAATCGGCCTGGTACGGTATGTAATGCCCTCGGATTCATAGAAGAGATTCGTCTCATCTTTTCCGTATATCTCCATAACGAGGATGGTATTATCCTCGGTTCCGCTGCGCGGAGCAAAGGATAATTCCAAAACGGTGCAGCCTCTTGGAACCTGAAGCTCCACCACATTGTAGTTATAATTGTAGCCTCCGCCCAGCGAATAACAGTCTTTCCATTCCTCTCCCAGGGAAGTTACTGCACCGTCCCTGTGTTGATACCCTTCCTTTCGGAGAACGTTCGCAAAAGAAAGCGGCACATATTGACGATCGCAGATATCAACGCAGAAGGCGTACATATCACTTGTGTGCTTATTGGATGCTTCCACCTCAAAATAATATGTTCCCGCAGGCAAAAAAACCTCCTCGCTCTCAAACTCGTATTGATTGCCCGACAGGAATTCTTGCCAGACCATACTGTTTCGTCCGTTTCCGGTGCGCAAGCTGATGTCCCAAAACGGTTCGTCATCATTTTGCACGCTTCCTGTGAACCGAACCGAGACAACCGTATCTGCCTCCAGTGAAAATACATACCAATCCTGTTCGCTCCCGGAATCTGCCGACAGCGATCCATGATACGTTTCTCCGACAAGGATCTCGTTTGCATGATCAGTCGAATTGTTGTTTTCCACTTCAAAACCGGACTCAATCGTGGAAACAACCGGCATCTCTGCAGAAACAGGCTCTTCGGCTGATGCAGCAGCGTTGTTGTCTCCGGAATCGGAAACAAAGGGCTCGGATTGCTCCGTATAATGTCTTGCAGGCGGATTGAAACCTGCAGGCATTGCTACCTTTGTCACCTTGAATTCTTTCTCGCTGACGACCTTTCCATTCATATTCAGATACTCGACACGAATGGCGACATCGTTCATATAAAATCCGAGCGAATTAACAGTATTCTGGAACATAGACGACATCAGGTTCAAATAGGAATCCATTGCATTCCTGATCTGCGCGTCGGACGCGCCGTAATCGGTCAAGTATTGTGTAGAAACAGTGATCTTGTGTCCGCTGACGGTTGTGGTGGTCTTGATTGTACCGAGTGAAAACAGACCGGTGATCGAAGAACCGAGATCAGCCCCGGACACCCAATCGTTCAGCATTTTGTCTCGTGCGGCCTCAAAAGTGTTCTTTGCAGTGGATTGGAAGCTTTGCCATTGGTTGTTCAACAGATTCAGATCTTTCACGTTTCGCGCGAAATACGCTTCGTCAATTTTCTGCTGATAGGAATAGTACTCGTTCAGCTCGTCCTTCGACAACATCGACAATTCCGCATCCGAAAATGGCGTCAGATTAAACTTCCCGTAAGCAGAGAAGATCTCACGCAGATCATCTGCAAACACGGTCCATTCCGCAATCCGCTGTTCCAGCTCCCCGCGCGTGCCGCTTTGCAGCGCATCCTTCATCGCCGATTCCAATGCGTCGTTCCGTGACCGTTCTTCCGCAGTCATTTCCTGCTTTTCCGCATCGGTCATAAGCTTGTTCTTTACTCCGTTATAGATGCGTTCTTTTGCTTGTTCCTCGGTTTCCGCAAGCTGATCGAACAGATCCTCGTCGGTTTCCCGCGCCGGATTCGAGGGCGCGCAGGCGGCGAGCAGCATCAGCAGAGCGAGGATAATGGTGAGTAAACGTTTCATAGCAGTTCCTTTCTTATATTGGAGGTCATTGTTTTTTGTCAATAACGCTAGTTTCGCCGCAATGACAGCGACCTTGGAGGAAGGCGAAGCGATATCTATACAAACTGCCTGACGTGGCACAAGCTGCGTATGCACAATATCGCACTATTTTGCTACCCGAAAGCGGGCAATTGCCTTCCTCCGGAAGGTGCTTTTGCGGGACGCGAACTTTCGCGGCGTAGTTGCGACCCAAACAGCGGAATGGAGAGGATTTTCGTATATGTATTTTTCTAAAAGCCGGTCATATCATTTCATACCAACTTTTCACCACAGTATTGGCAGAACAGATATTCTTCGGGATTATTCTTGCCGCACTTTGGGCAAACATTTTTGAAAACAGGAATCGTCTGCTCTGGTACCGGAATTGATGGTACCGGCGTATCGGCAGATTTATTTGCCCGCAGAGATTGTCCACATTTTCTGCAAAATGTATCTGTGTTGGCATTTGCCGTATGACAGACAGGGCAAAACGTCACAGTTGAGTCGGGTTCCTTCGAGTGATAAGCCTTTTCACCCTTGAGGAACTGCTCAATCTTTTGCTCGATCTGCTCTTGTGCTTCTTTGTTTTTCTTTATTTCCCAGTTCAGATCCATCATCTGCTGTTCGACGAGTTCATTTGTCTTGCCGATTGTGTACATCATGAGCGCGCTGATTCTTGCACCGACAATGCCAACGGCGACTATCCCAAGTTGAATCGGAATCTGCACACCAAGCTGATATCCACTCTTGGCAATGGATACAATTTCAACGATCCCATAAACTATAAATCCAAACACTGCAATAACAAATAATATGCTTGCCCAAGTTTGTAATTTCTTTCCGGAATCTTCAAACATCTTTTTATCCTCCTATATGCAAATAGCTTTTACATATCGTCGCTTTAATCCAATAGTTTCTTTGTGACGTCGATTTTCACATATTCTCCGAAGACATAGCCGATCTTGCTTCCATACTGAATCTTGACCCATTCTCCGACGCTTTCCAGAACCGTGACGCTCTTGCCCTTATCGACCGTACCGAGCCGGTCGCTTTCCGACGTCGGCTGTGAACGCACCGTAGCACGGCTATTGACATTCACGATCTTGCCTGTTGCGGAGAAAGTAAACAGGCTTGTGTGGATATATGCGACGCCGCCGGAATAGCGGATCTTCGTGTAATTCTCCCCGATCTCCAGCACTTCCACGATGGATCCCTTTGCAAGCGCGCCGATTCGTTCACTGTCCTCGGACGGTCCGATGCGAACCGTTCCGCGCTTAGTCACGTTCGTGATCGTGCCATACTGCACAATGACCGGCGTGGGGGAAGGTGAGGGCGTTGCCGTAGGTTTTGCTGTCGGTGTCGCCGTCGGTTCGGTTGTCGGCTCGTTCGTGGGTGTCGCTGTCGGCTCGCTCGTTGGTGTCGCAGTCGGCTCGCTCGTTGGTTCCGACGTTTCCGGTACGTTCGACACAGGGGCAAGTGTCGTTGTCGGTTCGAGCACCGATGCCGTTTCGTCCGGTACAGAATACGGCATGTTGTCAACCGGCGCGGCTGTTATCGAAGAAACTTCCGGCGATGGACGTTGCGGATCGTCCGCTTTTGCATCGGTCTCCGTTTCCGACGCTTGGGAAAGCGGGACGTATGTTACGATCGTTTGAGAATCAAGTGTATTGTCCGAGGAGAAGTCTTCACAAACGGTTTGAACAAGGTTGTTGTTTTTATAGAACCGTTGTGACTTTTCCATTTCCCCGCTTGGCAAAAAATTCAATGATTCTTCCCACAGTTTCAATGATTCTTCCCAAACAAGCACCCCTGTTTGATCGTAATGATATAATGAACAATATGCATCCAGTCCTTTGCCATCCAAAAATTCATCAAGGTCTTCTCCTTCGGCATGAACGATAAATCCGTGATCGGTCGCGGTGTTATCGTCATGCAGTTCTTTGAAGTATTGATACTCACAGAGCAGCGTTTCCTCCTGATCGTGATACCGATCGGAGCGCAAAATGGATATTCTGTGCAATCTCCCTTTTGCATCGTATTCAAAGCTGAGTTTATTGCTTTGTACAGAAACGCCATCGCTAAAATACGGATCAGATGAACTGTCTTCCCATGACACAGTTCTTGTTCCGTCCGCATGCCTTTCATTCGCATAAGTGCGTTCTTGTTCTTCGTTGTCAAAAGAACAGAACACTATCTCTCCATTTCGGATTCGAACCGTATCAGTTCCGTTGGATAAATCGGCATTCTTGAAAAGTGAACAATCCTTGCAAACATTAATTATGAATCCAAATGCATCAAATTCATCTCCATGAAATGTGACATATACAACCCCATCTTTTGTACGTTCCGTCTCGACAAGGACATTCGTTCCATAAACATTGATTACTGACGGATAGCCGTTAGCATCATATGTGTAGTTTATGGAGAAAACTGTGTCATCATCTATATACGCAGCATGGAGAAGTCCACTCTGTGTATACGCATATCGAACAGTCGAGCTTTCCTGCTCGGTCCCATCCGTATAGTAGGACTTCGTTTCCGCTGATACTATGACATACGGATCGACTTCCGTCTTTGCCGGCTTGCCCTCAAAGATACCGAAGGTCACTTTATGAAACACATCCGGCGCAAGAAGATAGGTCGTGATCCCTGCAACTGCCGCCAACGTCAGAAAAGCAGCGACGCACAGCACAGCGACCAACCCGCCGTAGGATCTCTTCTTCGGCGCCGCTTTTGCTGCGGCGCGCGGTTTTTTTACATCGGTCTGCGCCGGTTTTTCCGCAGACGCGGACGGCGCAGGCTTCCGCTGATACAGTTTGCCGCAGCCGGGGCAGCGGATCGTTTCGCCGGGCTTGACCTTGCCTGTATCAAATTCAGTATTGCAGTTCTTGCAGATCATAACATATCCTCCGTCAACTCGTCATCTTTGAGGAATGCGGGTTTCGTGCGTTTCATAACCGCCTGTTTCTTTTTCAGCATTCGGAGAAGGATCACGATGAATCCGGCTGTCCCCATCAGCAGCATCAGCCACCCGAAGATCGCAAACAGCGCAAACCCGAACCGTCCGTTCACTTGAAATGTGCCCGCAAACGACAACCTATTGTCAATAACCTGCTGCACCCATTTGATAACGACACTGTTCATGCTTACAACGTGCTTTTCAAACGTTTCAAGCGTCATACCGGAAATCGCGTTCTGTATCGATCGCAGCACCGCGCCGTTCCAAAGCACCACCACCAGCCCGTCCACCGTCAGTATGCCGGCGGTCACGGCAAACCTTCTCCCAACTCTGCGGAAGAACAGCGGGAGCAGCACCGCAAGCGGCAGGAGCAGGAGCAAAAGCAGTTCGGGATGCGCGCGCAGCGTAAACTGCAGCGGGTTGGAGTCGCCCATCGTATACATGCCGCCGAAGATCAGCTTCCAAAGTGGCATATTCGCCATGCGCGCATCGGAATACTCCATCCGGCAATACGGCACGAACACCGCAATCAGGATCAGCAGCAGCGACAGCTTCGACGCTGTGCCGATGATATCCGAGGTGCGTTTTTCGATCCGCTTCATCGGCGCAGCCTGCAGCCGTTCCATGCCCTCCGTCGCCTTTTCTTTTGCGGCGGAACCGAGTTTTGCCGCCTGCTGTTTGGCAAGGTCCCCGTACCGCACCGCTTTTTCCTTTGCGGCCGCGCCTGCCTCGGCTGCCTTTTCCTTTGCCGCCGCGCCGTACTGTGTCGCTTTTTCCTTTATGATCCCCCCGTACTGCGTCGCTTTCTCTCTGACGCTCTCCCGCACAGGAGGCTCCGCGGCTTTGATCGGCGCCGCTGCCGGACGGGGCCGCACGCTTTCGGCAGGCTGTTCCCACTCTTCGGGAACGGACACGAAATCATAGACCTGTCGGCTTCTTCCCGTCGGACCTTTGGCCGGCGCCGCTGCCGAAGGAACGGGGACGTCCGTCGTGATCAGCGGTTTCGGCGCGTCTGCTCCCGCCGTGCTCTGTGCGACAGGCGGGATCGCGGTCGGTTCGGATGCCGGGTCGGCCGCGGCAGGCTGCTTTGCCGGCGCCTCCGCCGCAGAATACGGCTTGACCTGCCTGCCGCAAAAGGAGCAGAACACCGCGTCGTCCCGAATGCTTTTTCCGCAAAATCCACAATACATATCTCTACCTCCAACTCTTTCAGGAAGCCTGTCCGCCGATATACGCATCGGCGGAAGCCAAATATCGTTCCAGATACGCGGAAAGCTCCGGATCGCGGATATTCAGCTTTCTTTGGAACACATAGAATCCCGCCCTGCGTACCGCATCGACGTCCTCGCTCGTGCCGAGATCACGAAGCGCCGTATAGCATTTGCGGCAGGCGCGCATCGGTTTTCCGTCTTTTGCGATCAATAGCACAGCATACCTTGCGCTGGTTTCATTTTCGCATAGGCAGCAGTAGACAGGAGAGACGGAGACTTCTTTTTCTTCAGCACCGTCAACAGTGACCTTTTTCGAGGCATATGATTTCTCTGCAGGTCGCGGATTTGCAGGAACATTACGATATCCGGATTGGTACTCAAAAGGAACGGCAACCGTACTTCTTTTCGGTGTGCTGCGCGCATATTTCCTGGTGAACGGACTTTGGTACAGATAATCATCAGTGCCCATATATGCATGTACACGTTTGGAACGGACGAAGTATACGGTAAGCGCGATCGCTCCGATCAAGCCCTCGATGATGGAAACGATAATCTGCCCGGATGCCTCCCGCATATAAGCAGTGCTTGCCATGACGATAAAAACGATGAGTTCCAAAGGGATTGCGATCAGTCCCATACGGTGATAGAACCACAGGAACGAAGGATCGCGCCGTTGAATCCTGCGGGCAAGTTGGAAGCAGGCCCAGATCGTGACAGGATAAGCAACGATCAGCAGGAGAATAGCAAACCACAGCCAGCCGACGGATATGCCGTATCGATTCATCATGGCCATTAGTGAGAAGAGCTGCACGATCGTGATCACGCCGGAAACGATCATGGCAACGGCGGCGATGTAGTATATGACCACAAGAAACTTCAAAAAGCCAGCGAGCGGTTCTTCCGTTCGATCGCTGCCGGTGCCGTTGTCCGCCTTCGGCGCGGCAGGGCGATCCAAGCGAAGGGCGTCCCTTTCACCCTCTGCCGAAACGGAGCGGGATGTGGGGACTGCGGCCCTGTATGGCGGGGCGGCGTTCCCGGCATCATGCCGGTCTTCCCTCCGCGCTGTATCCGAATGCCCTGTCGGTTCCGGAACAGAACGTGCGGGGGAAGAAACCGTTTTTTCTCCCGTCCGGGAAGCGGTTCCGCCCGCCGGTCCGATCTCCTGTCCGGCATAAAGGTCAGCCAGCTTTTGCGGGGTATGTGGATCACGCGCTTCCTTTCTGCGGTTGATCGCATTGTGGGCGGCATCAAAGGCCGCATCCGTTCCTTTATAAATGAGCTTTTCGATGTTCCACCAAATGACGCCGACGAGGGCGCCGGAACCGACGGCCGCGAGAATCGCAAGAACCAAGTTTTCTGCTTTGGCAACCACCAGCAGACCGATCAATACCCCGACCACCGTCCCCAAATACGGTGCATACGTAATTCTGCGTCTCATCCCTAATCCCCCGATGCTTTATTTGCTTTGCGTCTTATAAGAGAGCTTATGTATCGTCAACGTCGTATCACGGTCCAGGGACAGCAGCGTTTTCTCCACGGTCGTCAGCAGGATGTTCATATCTCCCAGCCGGTCGCCGATCGATTCCCGATAAGCGGGAAAGTAGAAGGAAAAGGTATGCTGTCCGTTTGTTTCTCCTTTGTGAACGACCGTTGCGTTCCATCCGTCGCCGCGGAACAGGATCGCCTTTTGCCCGTTATGATCCGGGATAAAACCCGCCCGGCAGTTGGCATAGCTTTTCTGCCGCAATGCCGCCAGCAACATTTCGTACGACGCCGTTGTCGTATACCGGCGTTCTTCCTCCCAGATCTGCGTGTCCCTTTTGATCATATTGCCTGCGGCCTGCTCTTCCTTATACCGCTTGTTGTTATCCACCGCCCGCTTTATCCGTGACCAGTTTGTGGCCAATCCGAGACCCAATCCCACGATAACAGCCAGTGCGATCCATCCTTCCGAACCCATGTTATGCTGTCCTCCCATAATCTCTTTGCTTTCATTACATAGACGCACAATGCATGCGTCAGGTTTGATTTTTTAAAAAATCATTCGAGAATTCCATTTGCAACCAATTGCTTGAGATGTTGGGTTGCTTCTTCATAAGTCATTGACGGAATAGATTCTGACCGATAACCATATCTTGGAATAATGTTTCCTTGCAAAACACAGTCCAAATGATTGCTTATATAGGCTTCTTCCTTGGCAAACTCGGGCTCTTTCGCATTTTTACCGTCGATCTCGCAGAAATAAACATTTTTTGAACCGGAATCCGGATCGAATTCTGCCTCAAGATACATTTTCATTTTCATTTCCATGCTGCCGTTGGCGCCCGGCACAAACGCATAGTAGGCATCCATTGAAACATCTTGTCGTCCCGCAGAAGTACTCATATACAGTGTATCATCCCCGGGAAGCTGGAAGAGAAAGAAGGATTCTTCGATGATGTCGTAACAAACCGTATCCGAGAAGATCGTTTGCGCCGAACCGTCCGAATAGGTGATAATAACTAAGGCGACTTCATCGTCATAGTCACCCGCTATGCTTTCCAGGAAAAGCAATTCTGGCATTTCATCGCCATAGACGTTTCGCAGCGCGATCGGTCTTGTATCGGCGTCAAACCACGCGTCCTGTTGATACCGCAGGATGTGATCCTCATGCTTTTGGAGCACATCAAGATAGGCGCGGTACATCGCTTCCTTGCTATTCGGATCTTTATAGGCAGAAGAACCATTGTTTATCGCTTCCTCCACAACATAAACCAAATCAAGGCAAACGTCATGCAATCCATAAATGTCCCCATGCCCATCAACGCTTGTTGCAATAGCTAGTGTTTCACATGCTGAATCTGGAAACAGTTCAAGAAACAATCGGTCATTCAGTTCGCTGACTCGGATCCATATATCTTTCCCGTAAGTCGTAGAACCCATATAAGCGGGATAATTCGTAACTGCGTCTCCGTCTACTTTATAATTAAATGCATTAGATTCCGACTCTGGATCTGTCCACCACAAGTTCACACAGGTATGAGGGGATTCAAATGTGTATGTATAAATCTTTCCTTTATCGGAACCGGCAAACTGCATGATATCCCCGTTGATGGAAAGATAGTTCGCGACGGCTCCGCCGAGGCTATGGCCCGTGAAAAAGAAATAATTCTCCTCCCGCAATAGCTCGTCTTTCGTCTTGCCGGTCACTTTTTTCATGAACGTTTCCAGCTGCGCTTCGATGTATTCTCCGCTGACTCTGAACATACCCAGGTGACCGTCTTGCACATCCGTCCAGAAGTCGGCTAAATTGTCAGTGCCCCGCACAACAGCGGTAAACAAATTTTTCCCACTTTCGAGTTGCTTAAATCCGAAGCAGACGCCCGGATGCGCAAAGGAACTGTCGCCGTTTGAAAAAGCGGTTTTATCATATCCGAGTCCTTTCAGGATTTCTTCCGCTTTATTTCCCTGCGCGTTATTGTACACCTGCGCCGAAAGTGTGATTGCCGTCACTGCCAATTCATGATTGGGTAGTGAGGAATCCGATTTAATAAAATCGAACCCTTTTTTCAGCTTCACAGCAGCAGTGCCGATGTTACCGGAACTCGCAGTAAAGGTCGTTTGGAAATAGGGCATGTCAGATGACCTATCATCCGTTGCCAAGGAATGATTATGACCAAGCTGCTTTTCCAAATATGCGATCGCCTCGTCGCAGGTCATAGCGGAGCAGCCGTGCTGTTCTACGGAAGAACGAAATTCCTCGATCCCGATGTGACTGTACATCAGAATGTTTGTTGTATTCTCACTGAAGGAACGAAGCATGCTATGGTATTCATCTTCGGAAATCCGTTGGTTATGCCCTCCGTAATACAGTTTGCCGTCATCCTCGTCGTCCAGAAAAAGACAGTCCTGCTCTTTATGCAGTTTTCCGTCCGTTCCTTCGGTGAAACTGTATACATAATCCCAGAAGGTAAGATCGCCGTTTGACCAAGTAGCGTATAAATCCTTGCTGCCGTCTGTTTGAAAGAAATGGTAACTGTTCCACGAATCGCCCCAGCCATCCCAATCGTCGTCATATAATGTAACGGCCTTGCCGTCCTGATATGTCACGATATGAAGCCGCGCCACAGAATCATTCTGATACCATGCTTCACCCCATTCCCAAACATTCCATTCTCCCGGCGCAACGTCTCCAATGAAAATCAATTCCGGTGTATCATCTCCATACACATCGCAAATTGCCACCGGGCGGGCAACGAGGTCGTCAGTCAGCGGAAGAAGTTCGCGATCGTCTTCATCGTAGCGCAGGGTATACCCCTTCTGCCAGATATAGTTATCAATACCTTCCTTTTCCTCCTCCAGCAATGAAAGGTACGCCCGATATGCTGACTGCAATTCCGGATTGGAAAAAGGATCTGTTAGCCCTTCTTCCGTAACGATCGTAAAAGCGCTTTCGGGCTGCGGCGCAGTATCCGCAGACGCAGCAGCAAGCGTTTCCGTCGCAGGGGCGGCTCCCTTTTGTTTTTGGAATGCGCTGACGGCGGCGACCGTACCGCCCGTGACAGCGCCGACGGCAAGCACGCCGGCGACGATGCCTGCGATGATCTTTTTCGATACGGCAGTCGTTGCCGCCTTTGCCGCTGTTCTGGCGCCCGCTTTGGCAGCAGTCCGCACGGCCGCCTTTGCCGCGCCGTTTGCGGCTGTTTTTGCAGAAGCATCCCCCGCGCTGCGCGCTGCTCCGGCGGCAGCCTGTCCGACGTTCTTTGCAACAGATTCCACAATGTACCGTGTGATGCTTTCAAGCACCTTGCTGACAGCCGACTGCGGAAGTGCGTTGGCTTCCACCTGCTCGACAAACAATTTGCCAAACGGAATCGTCCCAAGACCGACAATGCCATAAAACGGTTGGCCAGACTTGCGTTCCTGTTCTTCAATTTCTGTTTTGATTGATTTTCGTGCCAAAAACAGGCGAGACTTGACCGTGTTCACGCTGCAATCCATGATCCACGCGATATTTTCCACAGGCAGTCCGTCAAAATAGTATAGTGTGACCGTCTGCTGCTGTACAGTGCTGAGTGAGCGGATGATCCTAGCAAGGCGTTCTTTGAGATCGCTGCGCTCGGCATAGACCTCCGGCAGCATTAGGTCGGATTCTGGCTGGATCGGCTCTGTGTCTTCATCGTCATCGTCGATAGAGATGTCGATATGCTTTTTCCGCAGCAGGCTGTAGCATTGGTTCAGCGTGATGCGCTGGATCCATGTGGAGAAGGCGGATGGATTTTTCAGCTTGCCAAGATGGTTCCACGCCTTCAGGAAGGTCATTTGCAGAACGTCCTCGGCGTCGGCATTTGACCGGACCGTTGTTCTGGCGAGCGCAAAGATCTTTTGATTGTACAACCGGTACAGTTCGGTAAAACTGTCACTGTCGCCAGACTGCGCCGCAAGCACCAACGCAGTGGTCCGTGCTTTTAATTTGGCTTTTTCCTCTGCTCCGGTTTGCTCTGCCTTATCCGTGTTCTGCGCAGCAGGCGCTTTGCTGACTTTTTCGGCAGTTTCCGACGGCACCGCGGGCGATGCTGCTTTGCCGCATTGCCAGCAGAATGCAGCTCCCGTCTCCAATTCTGCGCCGCAATATCCGCAGTGTCGCTTTGCCGGTTTCAGTTCTGCTGCTTTTCCGCACCGGTAGCAAAACCGCGAGCCGTCCTCCAATAACTCACCGCAATACTTACATTTCATAGCCTTGCCCCTGTCATTCAAGATCATACAAATGACTGAATGATATGTATTTATTTATCAGATGATTGATTTCAACAGATAGTTTATCCATCATCTTCATTATACTATTTAGACGCAAGAAACGTCTGTTTGGTTTGATGAAACAGCGGCTTATTGAAAAGTAGCGTGTGAACAAAGCCACACGCCGAAAAACGCAGTCTCCGTTACTGCCACGTAAACTGTTTGCACACCACAGAGAATGTCCAAATGGAGAACGCGTTTTTACCATAGTAAGATGCGTTCTCTGCGGTTGCGTTATTTGGTTTACGTGGCGACAATAATTATAACAGTTATGGGACAAAAAGGCAAGAAAAACGGCGTGTTGTCTATGCATGTGATAAGGTATATAATTAATCGTTTGAATCATTATTAAAGAATTATTGAAACTACCCTTGACAAACGCCATCATTCAACCGACCGGGCTTTCAGAAACTATTGGAGGATATAGAGCTTGGGTATGTCACGACCGTCATGGTCAAGGACCTATCCCGTCTCGGACGCCATTATGTGGAGGTCGGCAAGTATACCGATACTTACTTCCCGGAACACGATGTACGCTTCATCGCGGTCAACGATATGGTGGACTCTGACGAGGGCGAAAATGAGCTGGCGCCGTTTCGCAACGTCATGAACGAAATGTACGCCCGTGATATTTCCCGCAAGATCCGGTGTTCACACCGTTTGCGCGGGAATATGGGTGAGCCGCTGTCGCAGCCGCCCTACGGGTACATGAAATCACCGGAGAACAAGAAAAAGTGGATCATCGATCCGGAACCTGCCGAGGTGGTGCGGACGATCTTCAAAATGACGCTGCAGGGGCAAGGCGCGGAATCTATCTGCCATTACCTGCAGGATCAGCAGATTCCGGTTCCCATGGCACATTGGTTCGACAAAGGACTGCCGCGCGGCGGAAAATGTCCGCAGCAGGATCCGTATCGCTGGCGCATGAATACGGTGCAGAAGATTCTTCGGAATCAGGAGTATTGCGGGGACGTGATCAATTTCAAGACCTATTCAAAGTCCTTCAAGAACAAGAAACGGCTGGAGAATCCGGAGGAGAACTGGGTGATCTTCCGCGATGTTCACGAACCGATCATTGATCGCGAGACCTTTGAACTGGTGCAACGAAAACTATCCAAGACGAAGCGACGCAAACCGAAGCCGGAGAACGGCGAGAAGAACATCTTTTCCGACCTGCTTGTCTGTGCCGATTGCGGAAAGAAGCTGTGGTACCACACGAACACGATCAATCCCGACATTCATTTCTTCGCCTGTTCCAACTACGAGAAAGACTATCGCGGTACGTGCAAGACACGGCACTATCTCCGTGCCGATGCGATCGAGATCATTGTCACCAATGAGCTGAAACGGCTTGCCGCTCTGCTCGAATGTGATGAAGAAACATTTGTAGCGCTTTTACAGCAGCAATCCGAAAAGGAACAATCTGCAGAGCGCAAGCAGATTGAAGCCGACCTACAAAAGGCGACCTCCCGCAACGAACAGCTTGTGACGCTGTATGAGAAGCTCTATGAGGACAATCTTGCGGGCAAGGTCACGGACGAGTGGTTTGCGCAATTATCACAGAAATATGATCGGGAACGGTTGGAACTGAAAGCAACGGCTGCGGAGTACCGTATCCGGCTGAATGAGCTGGAACTGCAAAAGAGCAGTACGGAGCTGTTTACCGCGGCGATCCGCAAGTTCATGGAAATGGAAACGCTGACAGCGCCGCTACTGTGGGAACTGATCGACCACATCGACGTGTACGAAGCAGAAGGCACCGGCAAAAACCGGACGCAGCGCATCTGCATCTGTTACCGGTTCGTGGGCTATCTCGAAGTGCCGGTTCCGGACGATGTGCTGCTCGCGCTCGATATGCGTCGCGGCATTCGCAAGAATTACACCTCAAAAGCGTTATAACGCGATCCCTTCCGAATTGCCGACACTCCTTTTCGGAAGGTAAAAAGAAATCGAGTGGTGATAACTCAAATCCGTTATCACCACTCGACATGGTACGAGTAGAGATAACTGACACGGCAGCGAACGACCGTATTCTATACAATACCCTGCTTCCGTTCACAGATCAGATTGTGGAATTGCGTCAAGGTGCCACACATGAAGAGAAGTCTGATCAAACAGCGCATCATTGTCAGTTCCTAAGACGGTTTATATGATTTATAGAGGATATAACTATATGAAACAGGGAGCAGATCACATATAACTTGGTCTGCTCCCTGTCTTTATGCTTCGATTTGAACACTCCTCCGGAATCTGTCCGGCGTGATCCCGTACATTTCCTTAAAACTGCGGATAAACTGGCGGGTATCTTTATAGCCGATCTCTTCGCAGATATGATCCAGCTTCCAGTGTTTCGTTTTCAGCAACTCTGCTGCCTTTCGGAGCTTAAAATCCTTGACCGTCTCTGAGAAGGACCGTCCGGCCTGCTCCTGAAACATACGGCTCAGATAGGATTCATTATAGTGGAACTCCGCGGCAAGATCATGAAGCGTGACCGTGCGATAGTGATTGTACATATAGTTAATCATATCCAGCATGCGCTGATCCCGCAGAGCAATGCTGTAGAGCGGCTGCATGGTATGGAGATATCTCTGAAGAATATAGGTAATGAGGCTTGTTGCCGTCGATTCCATGAGCTCGTTTCGATAAGGAAGATCGAGATGTTGCTGCTCATACAGGAAAAGAAGCATGCTTTCGGCGGCAGGGTCTTCGCCGCACTGAAAGCTGATCGGATAAATCATGGCCGGAAGATGCGGAATGCTCATCTTCACGAAGTGGCTGAGCCGGATCTTCACGGTAAGACACAGAGAGTCGCCGACCGCAATGAGCTGGTGTCTGGTCGGAACCGGGATGAGAATAAAACTGCCTTCCTGCTGGAGCACCTCGTTCTCGCCGACGCGGTGCATACAGCTGCCACGGAGCACATAAGCGCATTCGATAAATTCATGGGAATGCACAGGGATTTCAACATACCGGAGCAGTTTTTCTATGGCAACATTCCTGTCAGGCGGCAGGAAGTCCGCCTCGGTCAAACCGGTTGTTCCGTATCTTTCATGGAAGGAGGCTACGATCTGCCCCTGCTCCCGCAGAGCAGGCGGGTCATTGATGGTCTCCAGGGTATGCCGGTCCGTTCCGTGCATGGTCAGGTACAGATACTGCCCGTGGCGCAGCATGGTTCCTGTCTGGCGGAAGGAATCCAATCCAGCCTTCTCATAGGGATCCAACCGGGACAGCGCGCGGATCAGATGATGATAGTTTGCCAAGGTGTCCCTCCGTTTCTACCCGTATTTGCTTCGGATGCTTCTGGTGATGCGTCTATTATAGCCTCCTAAAAAGTAAAAATCAACCTATTAAATACGTAAATCAGGGGCATTTTTTTATTTCATGCGAAACGTATAATAGAATACAGAAAAACAGAGAAAGGACTCTGAACATGGGAAAGCTTCTGAACGATCTGAAATGTACACTCATCCAAAAGGGAGTCTATGCAAAGTTCTACAAGGGACACAGGCCCAACGAGTGGGAACCGTGGCATGCGCCGGAAGTGAAGAAGCTGGAAAGCGGCCTGATCTGCCGAAGCGATATCAAATACGGCGAGACCTGGCCCAACAGCTTTGCGGACATCTGGTATCCCGATGACAGCGGGGAAAAGCGTCCAGTGGTGGTGTACTTTCACGGCGGCGGCTTTATCTTCGGCAACAAGTCAGCGGGCGATCCGCTCCAGACCGGAAGCGGCGGCGTGGGAAAGCTGGAAGCCATCGTGAAAGCGGGGTACATTCTCGTGAATGCGGATTACGCCCTTGCCCCGCAGTACCGCTTTCCGGTGCCGATAAGACAATGTGATGAATTGATGCGGTATCTGATCGCTAACGAAGAGGAACTGCATCTGGATATGTCCCGTGTCTGCCTCTCGGGAGGCAGTGCCGGGGCGAACATGACGGTCATCTACGCCGCCTGTGTCTGCAATCTCGATTATGCGGCGAGGCTCGGCGTCGATCCCGTGATGACAAAAGACACCCTGCGGGTGCTCGCCATCGACGAAGCCGCGTTGGACGCAAGCGTGTTTGATAAAAACATGTACGCCATGCTGGGCTGTGCGACCGGCGCAAAGCGCAACACGCCGGAGGCGGTGGCGATCATCAACGCGAAAAACTACATTTGCGGCAGCTTTATCCCCAGTTGGATCAATGCTTCCAATGAGCCGAATGATGAAACCGGCTATTTTATCACCGAGGGCCGCGGACTGAAAAAGAAGTTGGACGAGGTCGGCGTTCCCAATGATCTGGTGTTCTTTCCCGGAGCAAAGCTGCCACATGGCTATATGGACCGTATGGATCAAGAACCACATGCCAAAGAGGCCTTCGAACGGATGATGGCTTTTATCGGACAATATATCTAAAGGAGAAACCCATGGAAAAGCAGAAAAAGGTCAAAGTCAACAAGCACCCCGACTGGCGCATGTCCGCGAGGGAGCGATTCAACTATTATCTGTCGGATTCGGCGCGGCTGTTCGGTACGGCGGTCTTTCAAACGTTTATGACGGCATTCCTTGCGCTTCGCGGTGTAAACCTTGCGTTGCTTGCAGGCGTGCTGCTTGTGCTGAAAATCATCGACGCGGTGGACGACGTCGTGTTCGGCTATCTGATCGACAAGATTAAGATCACCGAATGGAAGGTCTTCCGCAAGCTGACCGGCGACGGCAAGTATCTGCCGTGGTTCCGGCTCACCTTTTTCCTGTTTCCGCTGTTCACGGTCGTGTTCTATCTGATGCCGTCCGCGCTGCCGGTCTGGACGAAGATCGTTTGGTTTGTTGTGACCTACCTGCTGTACGACTTCTCCTGCACGCTCTGCGAGGTACCGATGAACAGCCTCGTCATGACACTGACCGACAACACCGACGAGCGCACGCATATCCTAACCGTGAAGGGTCTCATCACCGTCCTTGCCGCCGTGATCGTCGGTGTTACGCTGAATTTCCTTGTCGACCCGGTTTCCGGCCCTGGCTTCAGCTTTACCTCGGTTTCCATCGTTGCCATGATCCTCTTTACGGCGATGATGCTGCCGCTCGTGTTCAAGGGCAGAGAATACAACACCGAGCTGAAAAACGTCGAGGGTGAAAAAACCGAAACATATACGCTCCGCGATATGTGGAACTGCGTGAAAACGAACAAGTACATGATGATCTATCTTGTCTCGTCGCTGATTGCGGGCGTCACGGCGACATCCTCGGCGGTATCGGGTCTGATCGCGTTCTATCTGTTCGGCGGGCGAACGATTGTTACGTCGCTGCCGGTTCTGATCGCGTTTGTGCCGGCAATCATCATCAATACGCAGGCGGACAAGATCGCAAAGCGATTCGGTCGGAGAAACTCCATGATCCTTCTCGGTGTGGTGTTTGGCGGCATGTACCTTTTGCAATACATTGTCGGATATGAGAATATTGCAGTGTTCGTGATCCTCGGCACCATTGCAGGCCTTGCCAACTCTCTCCGCGCGATCTTTATGAATTTCATTGCGCCGGATACGATCGAATACACGCGCTATAAGACCGGCAAGGACTGCGCGGGCATCTTCTATTCGCTGAACGCCTTTGTCAGCAAAGCGACCGGCAGCGTCGGCGCGAGCCTCGGTCTGCTCGTCATGGGACTTTACGGCTGGCATGAGGTGACGGCGAACAGCTATGAAGAACTGCTTGCCATGGGCATGGAGGTCGGGCAGGCGGCGTATCAGACGCCGACGGCGATCCACGGCATGTGGGTCGTGTATGCGCTGATTCCGGGCATCGGCTTCCTGCTCTCCGCACTTATGCTGCTGTTCTATCGCCTGAAGGATAAGGACGCGGAGCTGATGTCCAAGTGCAACGCCGGACAGATCACCCGCGAGGAATGTGAAGCGCAGCTTTCGAGAAAGTATTGATGAAACGGGATAGCTTCAACAGCGATTGGCTGTTTTACCATGGCGGCGGGACCGCCTTGGAGCGTACCATAAAAGGTGCGCAGCCGCCGATCCCGGTCACGCTGCCGCATGATGCCATGATCGGGCAAGCGCGGGATCCCCAAACGCCCACCGGCAATGCGACCGGGTATTATCCGGTCGAGACCGTTTACTATACCAAGGAATTTGTATGGGACGGCGATTCCGGCACAGCGTATTTGGAATTCGAGGGCGTCTATCACAATGCGGCGGTGTACATCAACGGATGTCTGGCGGCGCAGCACCCGAACGGCTATACCGCTTTTACCGTTGACATCTCGCCCTTTCTGCATCCGGGAAAGAACACCGTCAAGGTGCTGGTGCGAAACGGTGTTCCGTCCAGCCGCTGGTATACGGGCACCGGCATTTATCGGAATGTATGGCTGCTTCGGGCGGGCAGCGTTCATATCGCACCAAACGGCGTGAAAATCACGGTTATGGAAGCGGATGAGGAAGCAGCGGCGCTGCTGATCCAAACCACACTGATCAATCGGACAGAAAAGCTGCAAACGCTTTGCCTGCGGCACCGGATCGACGGCACAAAGATCAGCGCGCCGATAACGCTCTTAGCAGGCGAAACCAAGACGGTATCGCTGCGCTTTACATTGGAGCATCCGAAGCTCTGGAGCACAGACGAACCAAACCTGTACGACTGCGAAACCGTTCTGGAGGGACTGGACTCCGAGCACACGCGTTTCGGTGTCCGGACCCTTTCCCTGGACGTAAGGCGCGGGCTGCGCGTAAACGGCGAGCCCATTAAGCTCCGGGGCGGCTGCATCCACCAGGATCACGGCGTGATCGGGGCGGTGGAGCACCGGGCGCTGACTTTCCGGCGCATCCGGAAGCTCAAGGAAGCGGGTTACAACGCCGTCCGGTGCGCCCATTTTCCCACGAGCCGGACGGTGCTGGAAGCATGTGACGAGCTGGGCATGCTCGTCATGCTGGAGCTCTGCGACGCCTGGACGACGCCGAAAGTGGACTTTGATTATTCCGCCTACTTCCTTTCTCATTGGAAGGAAGACGCCGCGGCGATGGTGGAGCTGGCTTTTCATCACCCCTCGGTGATCCTCTATTCCATCGGCAACGAGATCTGCGAGGTCAGCGATCCGCATGAGGCGCAGTATGGCAGACAGATCTGCGACCACATCCGGGCTTTGGACCCCACGCGCTATCTTGTCAACTGCGTGAACCCGGTGCTGTCGCTGCTGGATCGCATTCCGGAACTGGCTGTCAAGGCCGGGGCGGACATCAATTCGATTCTGAACGGGAATGCGGAGGAGCTGGCAAAGCTCATGGCTTCCCGGGAAATCGGCGAGCCGCTCGAGGAGGCTTTCAGCTATCTGGATGTGGCGGGCTACAATTATGCGACCTTCCGCTATGAAGCGGACGCCGCGCAATATCCCCACCGCGTTATGCTGGGCGCGGAATGCTATCCAGATGCGCTCTATGAGAACTGGAAGCTCTGCGAAAAGCTTCCGCAGCTGATCGGGGACTTCGGCTGGACGGCGTGGGACTACTTGGGTGAAGCCGGCGTCGGACAGCACCGCTACGGCGAAGCGATAGGGTACGATCTGTACGGCGCGTACCCTTGGAGAACGGCGAACTGCGGCGACTTCGATTTGATCGGCGATCGCCGTCCGGTCTCCTACTGGCGGCAGATCGTCTGGGGTCAAAGGAAAGAGCCGTATATCGCCGCACAGGACCCCGCTCACTACGGAGAAAAGCAGTCACCGACCCGATGGGGCTGGTCGGATGCCCTGCGAAGCTGGAACTATCGGGGCTACGAAGGCAAGCCCGTTGTCGTGGAGGTCTATTCCGACGCGGACGAGGTGGAGCTGTTTATCAACGGTCGCTCGGTCGGAAAACAAAGGACAGAACGCTGCAAGGCACTGTTTGACACCGTTTACGAGCCGGGCGAACTGACAGCGGTCAATATCCGGAACGGAAAGTCCGCAGAACAGGACCGGCTGATAACGGCGTCCGACGATGTGCATATCGAGCAGACAGACCTCGGCAGCGGGATCATCGAGCTTTCCGCGCTGGATGAAAACGGTCTCTTAAACCCGGAAGCGGTGTTGACCATATCGGCGGAAACGAACGGTGCGCGCACGATGCTCGGCTTTGGCTCTGCCGATCCGAAGAGCGAGGAAAACTATTTCGATAAGACTATAAAAACCTATCACGGCCGGGCGCTCATCGTGACGCGCGGTGACGGAGAATTAAAGATCGAGGTGCAATGATATGGCGTTTACGGCAATCAAACGGGCGGTGATGAACGCCCGCTTCCATAAGATCAACAAGCATTACAAGACCGATCCCGTTGTCGGGGATCGCAGCTACATCCGGCGCGAAGGGAAAGACCCGGTGGAAGTGCTGTTTTACTATCCCGAACAGCGCGAAAACATGCCGGTGTTCGTGCAGATCCACGGCGGCGCATGGGTCGGTCTGGATGCGGTGGACGACGATCGCTATTGTCAGCGGCTGAGCGAACAGCTGGGGGCGTTCGTAGTCAACGTGAACTACAAGCGTCTGTATGACAAGAGCTTCCCCTATCCGCAGGAGGAGGTCGTGGATACCGTCAAGTGGCTGAAATCTAACGCAAAGCAGCTCGGCATCGACCCCGACAGGATCATCCTTTCCGGCGGCAGCGCCGGCGGACATCTCACGGCAGGCGCCGCCATCCTGCTGGCACAGCAGGGTATCAAAATCGCGGGACAGATCATGGAGGTGCCGTTTTTAGACTTCACCCATACGATCCCCATCGACTTCCCGGAGGGGGATAAGCTTTATAAGATGATGTTTGAACTCTATCCGCCAAAGCTGCCATTGGACAGCGAGGTGCTGTCTCCGGCGGCGAAGATCACGGAGGAGACGCTGGAAAAGCTCTCCCCGGCGGTGGTCATCGTCTGCGGCCGGGATCCTCTGCATCCGCAGGGAGAGCATTACGCAGAGCTTTTGAAACAGCACGGCAAACTGCTGGATCTGAAGATGTACGTTGACGGTTATCACGGCTTCGGCACCGACAAGGCCGAGGAAAAGCCGGAGCAGGATAAGCTGCGGGAGGACTGCTTCCGCTATAAGGTGGAAAAAGCAAAGGAACTCTATGCGATGCGCGGGGAGGAAAACCATGGCAAAGCGGAAAACGCATAAGGAGGACCGGAAGGGCTGGCCGCTTTTCAATCGGCTTTTAGCGGATTATATCGAGCTGACCCGCTTTCCCGAGCTGCCGGAGCGCCCGAAGCAGGGCAAAAACTATGAATACTGGCCGGACGGTGCCCTTTGCGCCAACGGCAATCCCTATCACGGCTGCATTCGCCTGGGCAGCGCCAATAAGCTGATGATCGGTTTTTCCGGCGGCGGCGTTTCGGTGGACGAGCATACCGCGGCCAGGCCGCAGCGCGTAGGCGGGCAGGGCGAGATGTTCTATTCCGACGATGTACGGTTCGGGGACATCATCCCCCGGATCGGCACGTTTGGACAGTCAAAAAAGAATCCGTTCCGGGACTGGAACCTGTTGTTCGTACCCTACGCTACTGGGGACTTTCACTGCGGGACAGGGGATTTTCCCTATACGGACCTGGATGGAAAAGCCGCCATGCTGCATCACCACGGCTATACGAATTTTCAAATGCTGCTTCAAAAGATCAAGGAACTGGTTCCGAACCCGGATCAGATCCTGGTGACCGGCTTTTCCGCGGGAGCGTTTGCCACGTCCCTGCTGACCGATGCGGTTGCCGCCGCGTTTCCGAAGTGCCTGGATATTACCGCCTGTGTGGACAGCGCCATGATGCACTTTGACTGGCAGCGGGTGGCACGGGAGGTCTGGAAAGCGCCGGAGAAGATCGCAGCGCGCCTTACCGGAGATGAGATTGTCACCGACAGCCTGCTGGCACTTCATAAGAATCATCCCGAGATAAAAATCATGTATTGTTGTTCTGTGCGGGATGCGGCGCTGACACAGATGGAGATGTATCTGGAAGACGGCCGCTGGATCCCGGACAAGGCCGCGGGGCTGAGCTTCCAACGGAAGTTGAAAGAAATGATGGAGCTTTTGCAGAGAGAGATTCCGAACCTGAGTACCTTCCTCTTTGACACCCCAGACAAGAACAATAAAGACGCCGATCTGACCGTCCACTGCCTTTGCGGTTCTAACGCCGCCTTCACTACTGTCGTGGACGGAGTGAGCTGCGCAGACTGGATGAAGCGCGGCGTCAGCGGCGAAGTGTTGAAACTGGGGCTTGGATCACTTTGAAGGGAGAACGTGACATGAAAGCGCAAGAAATCATTTTAAGCGAAGAAAGAAACGTAACATTGACAACGTATCTACAGGAAGCAGACGGTGAGTTCGGCTTTTCCAAACGCCCCGCTATGCTGGTGATCCCAGGCGGCGGTTATGCTATGTGCTCCGACCGGGAGGCGGATCCCGTGGCTATGGCGTATCTGAAAGCGGGTTATCAGGCCTTCGTCCTGCGCTATACCTGCACACCGAAGGGGAAATGGCCGCTGCCGCTCATGGACTATGAGCAGGCCATGGCACAGATCATAGAGAACGCGGAAGCGTGGCACGTAGATGCCGATAAGATTGCTGTCGTCGGCTTCTCGGCGGGCGGGCATCTGGCCGCCTGCGCAGCAACGGTAGCCGAACATAAGCCTGCCGCAGCCGTGTTGGTCTATCCGGCGATCCTGAAAGATATCTGTGATCTGTGTCAGCCCGGCATGCCGTATCCCCATGAACATGTCACGTCAGATACCTGCCCTTGCTTCCTTGTCGCGGCCCGTGACGACCGCACGGTAGATATTTCGAATATCCTTTGCATGGAACTTGCACTGGCGGAAAAGGGCATTGCTTTTGAGAGCCACATCTATTCCTACGGCGGGCACGGCTTTTCGACCGGTGAGAATTGGATCAACACCAATTCCGTCTGCCCGCGCCTGCCTCATTGGGTGCCGGACAGCATCGAGTGGCTGGGTGAGATCATGGGGAGATTCACTCGAAGTGGTTTTACCGAGCCCGTGCATGCAGGCTCCATGAACGGCAACTTTGCGCCGGTACTCAGTGTGGACTGCACACTTTCACATCTTCGGAAGCAGAGCGCGGAAGCGAAAGCCGTCCTTGCGCCGATGTATGCAGCGATCGAGGCCGTTGCGAAAGCCCGGCAGTTCTCGGTAGAAGGATTGATGGCTGCAGTGGGAAACAACACCGCACGTGAGATCATGGAGATGGTACAGATCCCATCGGATACGATCACGGAGATCGACAAAGCGCTGCATCAGATAATCAATCAACCGGAGGATTAAAAATATGGTCAGGATCGATTCTCCTGAAGTACAGGAGTTTGAAAAAAAGCATCTCGCGACGCTTCGTGCGCTGGCACCGGAGTGCATGGTGTTACTGAAAAAGAACGGAAATTTCCCGCTTTCCGCACCCTGTAAAGTCGCGCTCTACGGCGCCGGCGCCAGAGAGACCATTAAAGGCGGCACCGGCAGCGGCGACGTGAACGTACGCCATTACGTCACAGTGGAAGAGGGACTGGAGAACGCGGGTTTTACCGTAACCACCAAGTCCTGGATGGAAGGCTATAAAGCCGCGCGGGAAGCCGTGATACAGGGTTTCTATGAGGGAATTGCCAAAGAAGCAAAAGAACTCGGAAAATCCGTCTTCCTGGTAGGTATGGGACGGACGCCCGACGAACCTCGTTATGAGCTTCCGATCGAGGGAGAAGGGGATGTCTGTGTTTATGTTCTTTCCCGTAATTCCGGAGAAGGCGCTGACCGTCCCGGAGGCGAGGGGGACTATGTTCTGACAAGCGATGAGGTGCGCGACATTCTGGCCTGTGCCGAAAAATATCCGAAATTCATGCTCGTGCTGAACGTAGGCGGTCCGGTTGATATTTCGCCGGTACTGGGTCAGGTAGAAAATGTGCTTCTTCTGAGCCAGCTGGGCAGCGTGACCGGCGACGCTTTCGCGGACGTGCTGCTTGGCAAGGCCAACCCTTCCGGCAAGCTCACCACGACCTGGGCGAAGGCCGGTGATATCATGTCAGTCGGTGACTTTGCCGAACGGGACGATACGCGCTATAAAGAAGGCGTGTTCGTCGGTTATCGCTATTATGACGCGGCGGATATTGAGCCTCTTTTTCCTTTCGGTTACGGCTTAAGCTATACAGAATTTGAAACAGCTTGCACCGGATTCGCGGTGGAGAACGGGATCGTGAGTGTAGAGGCGACGCTCCGCAACACCGGCCGTTTCCCCGGAAAAGAGACTGCGCAGCTCTACTGTTCTGCTCCGGATGGCAAGCTCGTCAAGCCCCTGCGGGAGCTGGGCGGATATGCCAAAACAAGAGAACTTGCCCCCGGTGAGAGCGAGACACTCGTGTTGAATCTCCCGCTGGAAAACTTGGCAAGCTGGGATGAAGAAAACGACTGCTGGCTGCTGGAGAAGGGTGAATACCTGTTCAGCCTCGGCGGCACGGCTGTCGGGATCGTATCTCTGGATGGGGATGCTGCTTCCGCAGCCCTCAGCCATTCCGGCGGTGAGGTGGACTTTGAAGATTGGCAGCCGCAGACCGCACGCAAAATCCCCGAAGGTATGCCCTGTGTTCGTGTTTCTGCCGATTCGCTTGGCCGCATCGGACACTATGACAAGCAGAAAGCCTTCAGAGGACATATCGGTATAGAGGATCTTTCCAACTTCACCATCAGGGAGCTGGCCACGGTCTGTGCCGGCAAGCACTCGGACGCGGAAGGGATGGCAGCAATCATCGGCAATTCTGCCTCCCGTCTTGCGGGCGGTGCCGGTGAGACCGCGTCGATCATGGCTGAAAAGGGCTATGGTACCATCGTCATGGCTGACGGTCCTGCGGGACTGCGCCTTTCCACCAAGTATATTGAAACAGAGGACGGACAGGAAGGTATGGACGCAGATGCGTTCAACAGCATTCTGAGTATTCTTCCGCCCGAGATCCGTCAGCTGATCCACTTGAAACTGCAACAGAACGAAGAAAAAGCGAAAAGCAGCACGGTTTTGTATCATTACGCTTCCGCGATTCCGATCGGTACAGCTCTTGCTCAGGCCTGGAATCCGGCTGTTGCGGAAGCCTGCGGAAATCTCGTCGGTGAAGAAATGGAGCTTTTCGGCGCCAACGTCTGGCTGGCACCGGCGCTGAACATTCACCGCAGCCCGCTATGTGGTCGGAACTTTGAATATTATTCGGAGGATCCGCTGATCTCCGGCAAGACTGCAGCGGCGATGACACGCGGCGTACAGAAGCATGAAAAGTGTGCTGTCACGATCAAGCATTTTGCCTGCAACAATCAGGAGACCAACCGCTTCGGCTCCAACAGCGTGGTTTCACAGCGTGCTCTGCGGGAAATCTACCTGAAAGGATTTGAGATCTGTGTGAAGGAAGCTGCCCCGAAAGCGCTGATGACTTCTTACAATCTGCTCAACGGCACCCATACCGCAAACCGCGGCGATCTGATCCAAACAGTGCTGCGCGGGGAGTGGGGCTTTGAGGGCATCGTCATGACCGACTGGGGCACAACCAACGACAAGTTCAACCTGGGCGTCTACGGCGCGTCCAGCCCGGCGCTCTGCGTCAAAGCGGGCAACGATCTGATGATGTCCGGTACCAAGGAGGATGTGGACGGCATTCTCACCGGGCTGAAAGACGGAACAATTACCCGCGCCGAGCTGGAAGCCTGCGCGGGACGGATCCTGGCACTTTCAAAGGAGTTAAGCTGATGGCAAAGTGGATCTGTCATCCGGAAGATAACCGGAACACGCGCCTTGTGCCCGTGTTCCGGCGGTACCTTGAAGTGCGCAAAACAATCAAAAGCGCCCTTTTGCGCCTGACTGCCCATGGAGTATATGAGGCGGAGCTGAACGGTGTGAGCGTGACGGAAAACAAGTTCATGCCGGGGCTGACCAGCTACTACTACCGCATCCAGGTGCAGGAATATGACGTTGCCGCACTCTTGCAGGAGGGCGGCAACGAACTGCGTGTGACGGTGGGTGACGGTTGGTGGCGCTGGAATCATAATTTTGGCTATACGCTCGCTCTCTGGGGCGAGCTGAGTCTCCTCTACGCCGATGGCAGCGAGGAGGTGCTCTCCACGGATGAAGGCTGGGAAGTCGGCCGCGGCCCTATCGTGCGGACGGATCTGCAAAAGGGCGAGGTCTATGACGCCCGCTTGGAGCCGCATGACCGGCAAAAAGCCGTCGTTTGCACCGAGCATATCGGGGGTGAGCTGATCGAGAACCAAAGCGTCCCCGTGCGGGAGCATGAACGCTTTGCCGGAATCCCCATGCGCGACGCCGCCGGGAATCTTGTTATCGACTTCGGGCAGAATCTTACAGGGTATGTTTCCATGACGCTCCGCAGCACAACGCCCGGACAGACCGTGCGTTTCAAGCACGGAGAAGGACTGGATAAAAGCGGAATTTTCTCCACCGCAAACTGCGACGGCGGACGAGAAGAATTTCAAGAAGTCACCTACATCTGCAGGGGCGCAGAGGTCGAAACCTATACGCCGCACTTTGCCGTGTTCGGCTTCCGGTATGCACTTGTCGAAGGCGTCGAACCGGAGAACGCGGACTTTACGGCAATCGCGGTGTATTCCGACATGGAGGAAGTTGGAGATTTCAAATGCTCCGATCCGCTGATCAATCAGTTAGTGGAAAACGCCCGCTGGAGCCAGAAGGGCAACTTTCTGGACGTGCCGGTGGACTGCCCCACGAGAGAGCGCAATGCCTGGACGGGCGATGCCATGATCTACTGCCGTACAGCGGCATACTTCATGGATGTACAGCAGTTTTTCAAGAAGTGGCTCTGCGATCAGACCATCGAGCAGTACGCCTCCGGTAAAGTCGGCATCACCTTTCCGTCCACCTCCAGCGTCCACAATCCGGAAGAACTGAAAGCGGTGCAGGCAAAAGACCCCGCCATGGCGCTGGCCGGGCCTGCAGGCAACGGCAACATCGGCGAAGACAGCGTTGGCTGGGGCGACAGTGCCGTCTGGATCCCGTATCAGATGTATCTGATGTACGGCGACGCGGCATTTTTGAAAGAGCACTACGACACCGCGAAAAAGTGGGTCGAGTTTTCGCTGCGCTGTATGAAGGAGCGGAATCCCCTGTACGCGGATAAGCCGTGGTACAAAAACGGAGACGGCGATTTCATTTATGACACACGCTTCCATTACGGCGAATGGAACGAACCGCTTCCGCCCGCGCCGGAGGTCATCGAGCTGTTTGCAAAGGGCGGCATGGCGGCGGACTATGTAAGCCACATGGCCAAATATGGCAAGCCGGAAGTCGCCACCGCGTACACCAAGCGCAGCTGCGACAATCTTTCCCACATGGCGCGCATTCTCGGCAAAACCGAGGACGCGGCGCATTACGCGGCGCTTTCCGAGAAGATCAAAGCCGCCTATGACAAGTACCTCATCGCCGACGACGGCACGATCCAGCCGGGGCATCAGGCGGCGTATATTCGCGCCTTGGCGCTCGACATGGTTTCGGATGCGAAAAAGCCGTTGGTGATCGCACAGCTCAAAAAGGAATTGGAAGCCGCAAATTATCACCTCAACACCGGCTTCCTGTCCACGGTCTATCTGCTGCCGACGCTTTGCGACAACAGCTTGGCGGACGAAGCGTTCCGCATCTTAGAGCAAACGGACGCGCCCGGCTGGCTGCATCCGATCACGCTCGGCGCGACGACGATGCTCGAAAACTGGGACGGCATGGATGTGTTCCGGGACAGCTTCAATCATTACAGCTTCGGGGCGGTCTGCCAGTTCCTGTTTGAATACGTGGCGGGCATACGTCCGACCTTCGATGCACCGGGATTCAAAGAATTCGAACTTCGTCCCGTCCTCGGCGGTTCGCTGACACGGGCGGAGGGCAGCTATAAAACGCGGTACGGTACGATAGAGTCCCACTGGGAGCGCGAGGGGAAGCGTTTTGTCTATACTTGCACCGTGCCGGAGGGAACGACCGCCCGTCTGACCCTGCCGGACGGCAGTACAAAGATGCTGACCGCCGGAAATTACCGTTTTGAAGGAGAACACCATGGATAAGCTGCCTTATCAATTTTACGACGCACAGCGGGAAATTCACTTTTCCCGCTTTGATTTGCCTGCGCCGTGGATCAATTATCTGTCCAACGGCAGGATGCACGCTTTTGTCTCTCAAGCCGGCGGCGGCATGGCGTGGTGGCTGTCCCCGATGATGTTCCGCCTTTCGCGCTATCGGTTCTATCACATGCCGATCGACTCGCCGGGCTATTATCTCTATCTTCGGATGCCAAACGGCACGGTATGGTCACCCACGTTTCGCCCCTGCGATACGCCGGTGGATAAACGCGAAGCCGCCCATGCGCCGGGGTATTCGGTCTTTACCGCCGAGAAGGACGGGCTGAAGGCGGTTCTGAAGCTGTATATGGCGCAGGATCATGATGCGCTCGTTTGGGATGTGACCGTAGAAAACAACAGCGGCGAAACGCTCACGTGCGATGCGTTCGCTTATGTCGAGCTGTCCCAATACCTTGCGCGGGAAGAAAACCTGCTCGGCTATTATCTCAAGTGGAATACTCGCGCGGTGTTCGACGAGGATTTGCAGGCGATCACCTATGCCTACACCGCATGGATGCACCCGCGCAAAGACGAATCCCCGCTGGTATACTTCGGCTCGGACGCAAAGACGGAATCGTTTTGCTGCAACCGGGATGTGTTCTGCGGCAATTATCGGGACGAACGCAACCCTGTTGAAATCGAAAACGGACGCCTTTCCGACACCAATCTGCAGGGCGGCGAGCCCTGTGGCGCGCTGCAGATACCCCTTTCGCTTACGGTGGGCGAGAAAAAGCAAATTCACTTTTTCCTCGGCGTCGCGCCCGGCGCGCTTGCCGATTACGATCAGGCTGTGACAACGGCAAAGAATGCTTTGACAGCGCTTCGCAATCCCGGTGAGCCGGAAAAGCAGTTTGAAAAGCTCTGCGCATGGTGGGAAAAGCACCTTGCCGTGTATCAGTGCGACCTTCCCGACGAAAACGCGCAGCGCATGATCAACACATGGAACCCGCTGCAAAGCGTGCAAACGGCGCGATATTCCCGCTCGATCAGTTCCGACGCCTCCGGCGTCCGGGGCATCGGCTTTCGGGATACAGCCCAGGACATGCTGGCTCAGGCTTACCGTAAGCCGGAATGGGCGACGGAGATGCTGTTCTATCTCGCTTCGCAGCAGCTGGAGGACGGACACGCGATCCATACGGCCTGGCCGGAAGAAAAACGCCCGCCGCAGGACATCACCCGCTCGGACGATCACATCTGGATGGTGTATCTGGCCTACGCGATTGCAGCGGAAACCGGCGATCTTTCCTTCCTCGATCAAACGATTCCGTTCCTTGGGACTGACCTCGTTACGCCCGCAAGCGCCGCGACGCTGTGGGAGCATCTGCTTCGCGGCGTGGATTTCACGGAAAAGCACCTGGGCGAACACAGTCTGCCGCTGATCCTGTTTTCCGACTGGAACGACCATCTGGGCCCCTTCGGCCGCAAGGGCAAGGGCGAGAGCGTCATGGTCTCCCAGCAGCATATCTATGCCTTGCGGCAGCTTTCGGAGATGGCAGAGCGGCGCGGGGATACGGAAGCGGTCAATCGTTTTGCAGCCCTGATCGAAAAGCAGGAAAAAGCGTTGGAGCAATACGCCTGGGACGGCGAATGGTTTCTGCGGGGGCTGGACGACGAGGCGCAGCCCATCGGTACGCACACGCAGGAGCACGCCCGGATCTGGCTGAATGCCCAGAGCTGGATGGTGATTGCGGACGCTTGCAGGGAGCATCAGATCGAGGCGATGGACAGCGCCGCCCGGGAACTGGACACCGGCATGGGTCTGCTGCTTAATACCCCCGGCTATCCCGGCTGGCCCAGTAAAGAGGCTGCCATGGTCAACGGTCTGCCTGCCGGGTACTCGGAAAACGGCGGCGTGTTCTGCCAAGCCAACTGCTGGGCCATCATAGCCGAAGCCCTTCTGGGGCGCGGCGACCGGGCCTGGAAGTACTACAAGCAGGTCATGCCGAATGAAGTGATCAAGAAGATCGGCGTGGAACGCTATCATGCGGAAGCCTACGCCTATTGCTCCACCATGCTGGGTAAGGACAATGAGAAGTTCGGCTGGGGCTGCGTCAGCCAGGTAACCGGCACGGCGGCATGGATGGACGTGGCAGCGACGCAGTATCTGCTGGGCATCCGCCCCACGCTGAAAGGTCTTTTGATCGACCCGTCGATCCCCGCCGAATGGGACGGCTTCACGGTGGAGCGCAGCTACCGCGGCTGCTGTCTGACGATCCGGGTGGAAAACCCCGATCATGTCCAGCACGGCGTGAGGGAAATGACCGTGAACGGAAATCCGCTGGATCTGACCCATGGCGCAGTCATTCGCGAAGCTGTACTCTCCGGCAGGGATAGCGCTGACGTGGAAGTGCTTATGGGCTAAGGTGGTTTTATGATCAAAGCTGTTTTGTTTGATCTGGATGGAACGCTCCTCCCCATGGATCAGGATGCGTTTACAGAAGGATATTTCAGACTCCTTGCTCAAAAGCTGCTGCCCTATGGATACGAGAAAGGGCAGCTGATTGCCGGAATCTGGCACGGCACGGCGGCCATGGTGCATAACGACGGCTCCTGCAGCAATGAGGAAGCCTTTTGGAAGGATTTTGTGCAGAGCTTCGGAGAGAGGTGCCTGAAGGACAAGGCGTTGTTTGATGAATTCTATGCCTCAGATTTTCAGAAAGCCAAAGAACTTTGCGGCTATACGCCCAAGGCAGCGAATACGGTCAATCTGATCTGGGAGCTGGGACGGCGGGTGATCCTCGCCACAAACCCGATTTTCCCGTCAGTCGCTACAGAAAGCCGTATCCGCTGGGCGGGGCTTGCACCGGAAGACTTTGAGCTGTACACCACATATGAGAACATTGGCTATTGCAAGCCAAATCTTGACTACTACCGAGAGATCCTGCATCGGCTGAAGCTGAAACCGGAGGACTGCCTGATGGTGGGCAACGATGTAGATGAGGACATGGTAGCATCGAAGATCGGTCTGCCGGTGTTCCTTCTCACGGACTGCCTGATCAACCGACACAATCAGGATATTGAAGATTTCCCGCACGGAGACTTTGATGACCTAATCGCCTATCTGCTGAAGGAGCTGCGCCCATGGTAACATTTGAACAAATGACAACTGAAAAATTCCGGTTTGTCGCGTTGGGTATCTTGCACACGATTACCTCATCTCGCACACGAATACCCCTACCTCGCACACGATTACTCCCATCTCGCACACGATTTCAGAGTCGGTCGAGATGGGTGTTTTGCTGTAAATAGTCGAAAATCGACTGGATGAGCATGAATGAAGAGACGGCTCGAGCAGGTATTCGTGTGCGAGAAGCCGAAAAAGCCCACGGCACAAGACTTTTTTCACAGGGAGGGGTGAAAAAGAAGACCGCCTATTATATCCGAATAAGCGTTTTTCTATGGTACGCGATAACGGACTTGCCCGCAAGCGATTGGTAGCGCAGCGGAACCGTTGCGAGGGCGTTTACAACCGAGCAGACGAAGCAAGCGGGATCATGGTACGCGCGAGGAACGCGCGATCTTCCGCTGTAACGCAGTGGCTTGCGGAAAGGAGCCGCGACGGAGCGGGTGAACGGTGGTTTTGATCCGTAAGGATAAAAAACCGCCGCGAACGATGCGACGTCCGCGGCGACGTGGTGCGAGTGTTGATAACGGACCGTGTTAATTGAGTAAAATGAAGAGGAGCAGTAGCATACTCGTTCCGCACGTTTTTTGGGAAAATCCATTGTTATACTCAGACGATTCTATGAATATACTATGGTGGTTTTATACTTACTCCTTTGGTCTTCCACAAACCGAGCATCTTTTCTTGAACACGCCCGTGAAACTTCCTCCACAATGCTCACATACCCCTCTTTGACGTCTCATTGCTCGAAGATTGTTCCCAACGGCAGGAATATCTAATAGCTTGATTGAGTTAAAGAATATCTTTGCGTTGCCTTTGATAATCGATAAGTTCTTACACGGGAAAAGGCTTTTTGTTACATAAGATTGACTATTTCGATCTAAACTCCTTCCAAAAGCCATTGAATCTAAATACTTTAGAGAGTTAGGTAATGTTATCGTGGTTAGGAAACTACACCATTCAAATGCTCCTTCTTCAATGAATACAACTCCTTCCGGAATTGTTATCTCTTTGATACCTGTTCCTCGAAAAGCGCATTTGGGAATCGTTGTGATTTCTTTACCAATTCTGACAATAGATAAGGTTCGACATTCTGAGAAAGCACCTTCGCCTATATCAATTATCTCATCAGACAAATAAACCTTTCCTATCAAATAGCACCGATAAAAAGCATACTCACCTATTGAGCAGAGGGAATTCGGTAAGGTGATACTATGCAGATTTCTACATTCGTAAAAAGCTCTGTCTCCTACGGTCAGAAGACCTTCCGGAAGATTAATATATGAAAGTTTATGACAGTTTTGAAACGCTTGATCTCCAATAGCTGTTATTGTCTCAGGAAGTGTGACCTTTGTGATAGCAGAACAGTTTTCAAAAGCTGACTCTCCAATCACAGAAACAGTATCCGGGACTATAATTTCATCGCTTTCTCCAGAATAGCGTATAAGTTTTCCACCTACTATTTGAAAATCTGGTTGTCGAATAATAATTTCTCCGCTAATTATCTCACGAACTTGATTAGCAGAATACTTGCAACCACAGTGCTGACATTGAAACTCATCTTGGGAGACCTTAATAATATCGACACTACCACATAATTCGCATTGTAACTTTTTCATATGTCTAATCTCCTCTATATGAACTGTTTTTAAATGATAACAGATCAAGATTAATAATGTCAACAACGTAGTTTCCGTTCACTTGTGATAGCTTTGAAATTTGAAGAATCTTTGCGATACGCCCTAAATCATTTGCAAATCTATAAATAATACTCTCTTTTCTCTTTTCAAGTGGCGTATCATATCCATAGACAGCTTTTGCAACCGCAATACGAAATTCCTTCTGATAAGCAAATGATTGATTTTTAATAAAAAGGTTTGTTAGATCATTAGATAACAAAATCTTTGCACTTAACTCTTTTGATGGAATACCATAACTGATAGAATCATACCATACACTATAGCCATCGCATTGCAAAGTCGGTATAATCTTTAAGAATTCATCAAAATCAATTATGACCGCATACCCCGTTTCGCATTTGAAATCTGTTATACATTTATTTGGTATTAAGAAATATCCATCTTGGATTTCCGCATCGTTAACAGAATAAAAGCAACAGATTGGAAACTCTCCGTTTTTGTACATTCTTAATCCATGAAAAACTAATCCTTCTCGTATATCACCTTGTCCCTCTTCCAAATTACGATAGTATGACGCAGGGCGCATGAATAATTCACCGTTGATAAGCATTTCTGCATGATTAAGTTGGGAAACAAATTTTATGAGATATTTAATCATATTAACTCCAATTTTGTATGTTATCATTTTCTTTTGAAAGAAAAGCGTGAATTGATTATGTAAGTATATTATTTTATATCACACGAACTATTATATAGGTCTAGTGTGTTATACTGTTTTCTCAACAGTATTTTTTATATTTAATGCCTTTTGATTATAACAATAAGCATCCCTTCTCTGAAGGTAAAAGAAATCGAGTGGTGATTACCAAATCCGTTATCACCACTCGACATGGTACGAGTGTTTATAACGGACTTGGTCAAATTATTGGAAAGACAGGCACGTACACATTCCAGGTATTACTGAATGTCTTTGCACCATGTTTCAATCTCGCTACATGCATTACCGATATGAGCTTTCAGATGAGATTTGTTTAATAAGTAGATAAGGCAAAGTATATCTCTTGCCGTTCTCCTTTTCTCTGGCGCTGAAATAATAGCTGGAAAATCCACCTCAATGCTCTTTGTTTGTTCCAATCGGTGGCTTCCGCCGTCAAGCACAAGACGGTACATTAAATTCCTAAAATATGTTCTCTGATTATCATTCATTGCGGATGCTTCCGAGAAAATTTCTTTATGGGCAGAAAGATCTCCGATACCCTTTTTGTATTCAAAGCTGGAAAATGCTTCAAGCACTTGACGCATAATATTGCCAATTACAACATCATATTCTTCAGCGTTACCTTTCCCATATTCGAAAACTATATTCAACAATTCTGTGTATTCATTCCAACTTTTATAATTGGGACGCGTGATACCACAATTGCTTAATTCCCATAGATAAAACTTTGTATTTAGCTGCTGGTTATCGTTTTTCCATTCTTGCTGTATTTGACTAAGAATCTTTTCAATATTATAGTAGGTAAGTAAATCGTGGGTCATAATAATAGCACGAGTATTATTGTTTCCGCTAAGAAACAAGCTAAGCTTATATTTTAAGTATGACAAGATGCCAATTCTGTTCTCATTATCAAAACTGGAAACCGGATCATCAATTACAATTAATCTTTCAACTTGATATGCATCTTTTTTACTTCTTCCCGAAAGCAAAAGAGTAAAGAAATAGCAAAGCGCAAGAATGTTACATTCGCCGGATGACACGTGATTAGGAGAGACCGATTTCCCGTTTACGAGTAGCTTTAGCTGATCGTTATCTACTTGAATCGACAACCTTTCATCTGAGAAGAAGATATATTTAAGTTCATCATTAATCAAATCAACAGCAATATCAATACGTTTTCTTTTTGCATCAAGATCATCTAACTGCTTTTTCTTAGAATAATAGTATTCTAGTGCTCTTTTGCTTGCATCTCCTGCACTTCTTTTTTCTGCATTTTGTATTTCAACTTTTTGCGCCAATTCAAAGACATCATAATATGCTATCTGATTATTAATATCCTGCATATTCGCTTTTATCTTTTGAATGTTACTCACTTCAGCATTATGCTCGCGCTTTTCGTTCTCTAAAGTAAACAACACATCTTTAACCTTCAAATAAACTGAATATAAATCTGTTACATCATCATATACGGGCGTATATGGATCAGATATTTTTCTTTGAATCAAAGCATTATTATATCGTATAGCTTCATTTAATTGACCAATAGCTATACTTACGCTTGAATAAGATTTCAGCTCCGAAAAAGCTGATAGATCTGGATCAAATTCGGAAAAGAGAAAGCAACCTAACTCTGCTTGATGTTTCACAACATTTTCTGACAGAATTGAATGCAATACGCTAATAATATGCGTCTTATGGTCTTTGCTCAAATTCTGCAAGCAATAAGGACAAAACCGTGTATCATCGTCTTCAAAAAGTTCAATCCTTGTCCTTAATAAATCTGTTTGATTCTCTGAAACCAATGAAAGGAGCGTTTTTTCTCTGTCGCTCAATTGTGGACGCTCGATTTTTGTAAATAGCAGCTGTGATAGATCCTCAGCTGAAAATGATTCTATTGATGAAGGTATCGAGGGAACAAGCGTATTGATGACTCCTGATCCCTTCTTTGCCGCGTCAAGTTGTTTTTTTGCCTCATTGAACGCGATTATCAATTCATCTCGGCTTTTTACAGGTGAAAGGTGCATGAAAGACTTGTAGGTATCATTTGTAACACTGCTATTTCTTTTTCCATCTTTGATTACCCTATCCCTACCTGCCCAACCGTTATCTTGCTGAAGAATGCCATAAATCTTATATAGGTAATACTCGGGAGACTTTGCATTAGAAGGAATTCTATACTCTTCAAAAACTGTATTTGCATTTTTCAATGCTTCCGTTGCTGCTTGAAGCTCTGCTTCGGCGGTTTCAATCTGCTCTGATAAACCGACCTGTTCGCCGAGCATAACAATAGAATCCAAACCATCTGGCTTTATTCTGACATTATTATTGATAAAATCTTCGCTAAAAACTGAAATCGCTTCCTGTTCTTGTTGTGATAACAGAATTGGTTGATTAGAATCGTCTAAGAGCGATGCGTAATCTATTGTTGGACATGATTGACCTGAAATCTTCCGAAAAGCATTTGCAATTGTGCTCTTGCCGGAGCCATTTCTGCCATATAGAAGAGCTGCTTTTGTATACTTGCCATCTGAACGATCAAGTAGAGATAAAACCGTATGGTTTGCAAAGTTTGCTCCACGTAATTGAATTGATACCGCATCTTTAAGCATAAAAAGACTTTCCTCCTTAGTTATCAGTGGTACTTTTATGAATAAGACACCTATGCACGAGAGAAAATCAATTGTCATAATCCAAATATTAAACATTAGGATTATCAGATCAAAGCTCTCACCCAAATGAATGCGTGAGCCATATTATTAACGACACAAGTCTATTTCAAAATGATATTAGTATAAATAATATTATACCACAATTCCAGCGATTTGTCGAACAATTCTGAAAAGTGTAATCACACATTCGTCTTACGGACCAATTTCTGCTATGCTGTGAGCAGTAAGACAGAAGGAGGTCTGGAATATGGAAAAGTACATTACAGATGAGCAGAACGGACTGGAATATGAACTCGTCGGGGATTATTACATTGTTGCAGGAGAGGACGAGCCGCCGGCGCGGCCGATCGGCGTATGGGGTGCGATGCGCAGGGACTATCTGAAACAGCACCGGCAAAATGTGTATTACGGTCTGCTGTTTTCCGGAAAGCTGAACGATCACCTTGCCGACATTGAGGAGCAGGCACAGGATATGATGTGGAACCTGACCGAGCAAATGAAGCAGGCGGAAGGCGTGACCGAAGACCTGAAACGAAGGGATCAGATGGCATGGGTCGGTGCGGTCAATAGCATTCAAGCGCGAGTGCGAGAGAGTATTTACTCTGAGTTGATTTACGGCTAAACAAAAACGACCGTCTTGAACAAGCGGTCGTTGTATTTGCGACTTATCCGACGGATTCAACCAATTTGCCGTCCTTCAGTTCCAGCACAGTCTTTGCTTCTGCGGCGGCGGTCAAGTCGTGCGTGATCAGTACGACGGCGCGCCCACTTTGGTGCTCCTCCCTGAGCAAGCGGAAGATGACGTCGCGGTTCTTGGGGTCCAGATTCCCGGTCGGTTCGTCGGCAAGCAACAGGCACGGATCGAGAATCAGCGAACGCGCGATCGCCACACGCTGCTTTTCCCCGCCGGACAGCGTGGTTACGGATTGATCGAGAAGCGGCTCGATCTCCAGCGTCGCGGCAAGCTCCCGAATGCTGCGCATCTTGGGACAGCTCGTATACAGCGTCGGCAGCAGGATATTCTCGCGGCAGGTGAGCGTCGGGATCAGATTGTAGCTTTGAAAGATAAAGCCGATATAGTGGAGACGCAGCTTTGCGTAATCGGTATGATTGCGTATGCGTATGCCGTTGAAGATGTACTCGCCGCCGTCGTAGCTTTCCAAAAGCCCGAGGATATTCAAAAGCGTCGATTTTCCCGAGCCGGACTTGCCGACGATCGCAATATAGCTGTCCCGATCAATATGCAGGTTGATATCCTTCAGCACCGGTCGCCGATAGCTTTTCCCGATATGCCGAAGTTCGACGGAAAGCTCATTCATGCGCATCACCCGCAATCGTGCGGTAGCCCGCGTCGAAGCAATCGCCATCCTTGACGCCGGAAACACAGACGACGTTTCCGCTCAAGTATCCGACCTCAACTCTGATCTCGTCGAGAAAGCTGCCGTCCTCCGTCACGCGGCGCGCATACCATTCGCCCGAGCCGGGCTCCTTTTCATACAGGCATATCGAGTTCAAGGTCAACACGGAGAGAAATCTGTTTCCGGTTAGGATCCGAAGCTCTTTCACGTCCATGCCGTACGCATAATACGCCGAATCGACGCGTAAGCGGATCCTTGTATTGCCTTCGCCGTTTTTTGTACGCGACATGTATGTGATCGAAACCGGTTCGCCTTCCTCGGTTCTCAGCGTATCGCGGCTGCGATCGAGCAGCTTTACCGTCTTTGCGTCGGCAAAGCATTCGATCTCAACCGGTTCAAGAAGCTGCACCTTGATATACGGCGCTTTTGCGTACACATTGATTTCACGAACGATGCCGGTGTACTCCGACAAAACCTCTTCGTTGTTCAGCAAAGCGATCGGCTGTCCCTCCTGCACCTCGTCGCTCTCGCGTACATACCAGCGGGCGTTCTGAATATCTCTTTGCTTAAGCTCCATATAGGCGAACGTATCGGACGTGCAGACGCCGGAAACGGTCACGACCTCGTCAACATCCATTCGACGCACTTTGACGATCTCGCCGTATGCCGTTTCCCGAAAGACGGGCGCCGGCTTCGGTTCGTACTGTTTCATCTCCTCGTTGGAAATCCGATAAATCAGATAGATCGGCGCGGCAAGCAGCGCAAGGATCACAACCCACAGGATCCCCTTTATAATTCCCTTTACAATTCTCATAGAACCCTCCTTTATTCGGCTTTCAGCTGATCCGCGATCCGCACCTGTGTGGACCGATATGCAAAGATCATGCTGAACACGACGGTCAGCGCGATCGTACAAGCGGCGAACATGGCGAGCGAATACGGCGAAACATAGATGATCCAACGGAAGAACTGAACGTATTCATTCGGCGTCCGCTCATAGATGTACTTGTAGACAATGAAGATATCCGCAACCAGCGAAACGGACAGAAGGATATTGAACAGCATTACGAAAACGCTTTCCAAAAGAAACTGCCGCACAATGCGCGCGGACGAAGCGCCGATCGCCCGTTTGACGCCGATCTCGAACCGGCGGGCATTCAGCGCGTTTTCAAAGCAGGAATACAGATTGACGCCGAGGATGATCAGCATGGCACAGCAGATCAGCGCTTTCGTGCGATTTTCCGCTCGCATGACGTCCTTTGCCCGATCCTGCGCCTTGTATACGCCGACGGCGGTATTGTCCGGATGCATCGATTCAATCAGCTTCGCGATCAGCTCCGGCTGATCGGTCACAAACGCAATCAACGAAGTACAGGAATACGGCGGAAGATTCGTGGGATCGAGCGCTTCCTCCGAAAGAAGCAGACGCGGCGCGTAATCGCCTTTCAGGTATGCTTTTCCTTCCATCGCGCCTTCGCCGATCGCAAGTTCCATCCGGTTTTTGCTCGGCACCGTTCCGACGATCCGAAACGCAGCCCCTGCTCTGCGTGTCAGATTCGAATCGGTGAGGATAACATGCAGAAACCCTCCGGTTGCGTTTCCGATCGCCGCGTATAGCTGGTCGTCGATGATGATTTCGTCGGAAGCGAGCGCAATGTCCTCGTGCTCCGGTCCGTCAAGCCATGTGATCTCGATCGGATCGAACGTATAGCTCTTATCCGTTGTCGTTTCAAACACTGCCGCAACATGGGATGGCAGCAACGTGATTTCCGGCGCGCCGAAATCGACCATCATTTCCCCGCTCTCCGGCATGACATTCGGAATCTCCAGCCGAAGCCCGTGAACACCATAGAAAAGCATGCTCTGTGTTGCGCCGATCTTCGACGCCTTTTCCCGCATGATCCGGTCCCGGTAAGCGTCGGTCGGCGCGACGGAAAAGAGCAGACTGCGATCCTGCGCGAACACCTCTTTATACCGGTTATAGTTCGAGGAATCGACAAAAGCAAGATAGCCCAGCAGCAGCGCAAAGGACAGTATGATCGTAACCGACAGCAATCCGTAGCTGCGGAGATTGCGCCGAACCATCTTGGCAGCATGCCCAATGTCCCGAAATACCTGCATTTCTGTATTTTTACCGGTCCTTTCTCCATGCCTCCGGAAAATCCGGAACGTAGCTGTCGTCTCCGTAGAGATAGGGATATGCCTCTTTGAGATCCAGCTTTTCAAACACGACAAAGTATGTTTCCAAAACCTCGTTGGACCGTCTCAAAAAGCACGGTACGGACATGGTATGCGGACGGTCGTTGATCTCATAGTGCATTGTGAGATATGCCGTACCGTTGAATTCAAATTGCTTCAGCCGTTCCTGATACACGATGACGTCGACGGAAACGGTCTGCCCTGCTTTGAAATCCATCGGGGAGCGAAGGTCCCAATAATAATCCGAAACCGCTTCCCGATCGCCGTTCAGGATCCGAACGTGCGCGCCGAGCGTTTCGCAATCGGTGCCGCATACATCTGCGCCGGTGACGGTCAGATCGTCCCTGCCGACCGTGAAAGAAAATGCGTCTGCAATCACACCGTACCCGCTGTCGAGGAAGGTACCGCCGATCGCCAATGCGCCGAGCATTTCCTGCCGCAGCCCGTAGCCGTCGCGCGCGGGGAACGTATCCGGCGCTGTATTATAAAACTGCCATTCACCGAACGGGACGGTAATTGTTTTGTCGCCCATGGTCAGATCAATATGATCGACGGTTACGTCTTCGTACGGCGGCTGAAACGTGATGCTCACATAATACACATAGAATCGGGGAATGTCCGAATCGGTAAACGATTCCCATGCCTCAAGATACGGAAGAAGATACGAGTATCCTTCTTCGACTTTTTGATTGAGCGCGATTTCCTCAGGATCGGTAATATCCCAGGATGCTTCACCCGCGTGGTGAGACGCCTGCCATTGCATGAGGTTGTTTTCGTTCTCTTTGATCTTTGAAAGGATCGACCAATCCGGATTCTGCATCATCAGGAACGCATCAAAACCGAACGCGCCGAATACGCCGTCCTTTGTCGCGGTACGGTATTCCTCGGTCGCGTCCGAAACATCGACCGTGTACGCCGTCTGCAGCGGAACCCGAACCTTGATCCGTTCCTTTTTGATATCCTCCCGGGAAATGATCTTGAACGCGATGCCCGGAACGAGCCCGTCGTTTTCAAAAAAATAGCAGTTTTGATTGGTGAGTGAAACATAGACCTCGCCGTCGAAGGTTCCGTTCCATGTAAACGGGGCTGCCTCCGCTCCGGCTGTCTCCCGCGGCGGTTCCGTCGTTTCGGGAGAGGGTTCTCCCGATATAGGCGTATCCGGCGCTTCCGATCGCGTCGGCACGGACGGCGCTCCTGTCGGTTCCTTTGCGCATGCCGAAAAGAAGCACAGAAGCAGCGCAAAAAGAATGCCTGAAAACCGTCTGAACATCCCGATCCTCCTTTCGTCGTTTCGTTAAACTTACTGTATCAGACTGTACGGTGCCGCGCAATCCCTTTGCCGCAATCGGTCACGTTTCCGCCGTATCCGGCACTTGCCATGCGCGCGGCGAATGGGGTATAATCAATATGGGTATTTATCGGGAGGATGCTCATGCGAATTGCGGTTTGCGACGACGATCAAGGCGCGCTTCAAAGAATAACCGATCTGATTCGGCAATATGACGTACGCATTCGCGTCGACGGATTTCTTTCCGCCGCCGCGCTGTTGGCGTGCACGGAAGATACTTCGTTCGACGCGGTGTTTCTTGACATCGAAATGCCGGAGCCGAACGGATACGAGGCAGCAAAGACGCTCGTTTCCCGCGATACGCATCCTTTGATCGTCTTTGTCACCCACACGAGTACGTATGCCGTGCGCGGGTACGGGATCGCGTTCCGTTACCTTCTGAAGCCGGTCGATCTCGAGACGCTTTCGACCGTGCTGCGCGATATCGAAGACGCGATCTCCGCCGATCGGATTACGCTGAAAGCAGACGGAACGGAATACGTGCTTTCGATCGGGGAGCTCGAATACGCCGAAGTGCTCGATCACGTCGTAACGCTGAAAACGCGCGGCAAAAGCGTCGCCTTCCGCGGTACGCTGAAGGAGTTGGAGGCGCAGCTTCCCGCCAAGGTGTTCTGTTCGCCGCATCAGAGCTATATCGTCAATCTGAACGACGTCCGCTCGGCTGACAAGGATGAGATCGTGATGAAAAGCGGCGCCGTCATCCCCGTTAGCCGTCGAAAGCGACAGGACTTTTTACGCCGCTTTCATGCCTTTCTCGGAGGTACGCCGTGAAATACGTTTTGATTGCCGCCGCCGTATCGGACGTCGGCTGTCTTCTTTGGCTGTTTGTCGTCGCGATCCGCGAACCGAGAAAGATCCGGGACCGGTTCAGGCTTATATACCCGATCCCGGTTTGCTATCTTGCCGCCGCGGTGCTCGGGTATGAAGTCTGCCGCCGGTCGTTTCCGGTCTCGCTTTCGCTTTTTTTGCTGCTTTGGCTGATCTATTGCGGCGCAATGACGATTATCACGGCGCAGCGGTATCGCCGTGCGCAGGATGACGCCGTACGACAAATGCAGATCGAACGGCACTATGCGCAGGAGGAAGAATACTACACGAATCTTCTGGAAAAACAGGAGCAGACGCGTGCGCTGTGGCATGACCTGAACAAATACCTGAAGGCTGCCGATCTGGAGCAGCATTCCGACTCGATCATGCAGGCGAAACGGCAGCTTGTTGAGGCGTCCGACGTCATCGACACCGGAAACCGTGTGCTGAACGTGATTCTCAATGAATACAGTGCGCAGGCGGAGGCTGTCGGCGCAAAGCTCACTGCACGCGTGAATGTTCCGCCCGTGCTTCCGTTTTCCGTTGCGGATCTCTATATTCTGCTCGGCAATCCGCTTGACAATGCGATCCGCGCTATGAAGTCTTTGCCGATCGATCAGCGGGAGATTGCGCTTGCGATCCGCTTGCACAACGATGTTTTCTTCTATCAGATTCAAAACGCGTACGATCCCGCGGAGAAAAGCCGCCCGCGCGAAGGGCACAGCTACGGGCTCAAAAACGTACGCGCCTGCTTGAAGCGGTATCACGGCTCTCTTGAAATCACCGACGACAACGGCGTCTTTACCCTTTCCGCCCATCTCAATCTCCCTGCTTAGCTTTCGACAAAGAGAATGTGAAGAGCCCGAGCTTATGCTGAAGCTGCTTGACCATCATGTTACAATGGATGGAGAAACCGTATCAATACAATATAGCATATCGACAAAAAGGCGGTTGCATCAATTGCATCAGTTCTTTTTGTATGCAATAGTTCACAATTCAACAATGTAAAAATCCATTTTATTGGACAGAAAATGTTGTATGATGATAATGCCGTAGGATGGCTACCCTTTCAGACGGCTGTTTACCGTACCGAGAAAGCAACTGTTTTTTCATCGGTAGGTATTGGGGATTTGGAATGCAGATTATCAAGATTCGGCAATCGGACGGAACGCTGCGGCAGTATCGGAACGCAGAGTTTATTCCTGCGTTCCTTATGATCCCCGAAGTATTGCTGAACCGCACCAATCAGGAAATGATCTCGCTCAAGCGGACGCCGCGGGCACTGTTTACCAATCCCGAAACCATGCAGCGCGTGGAGAGCGACAACTTCCTGCAGGTTGTGATCGACGCGTATGCGTTTCTTGCGTGGCCGTATATGAATATCAAAGCGCGTATGGAGGATTTCTCCGGTTATGATCCGTTTTGGATCATTGCACATGCCGCTCCGTTGTGGATCGGTGAAATGGAAAAACTTGGGTTTCTGCCGGGAGCGGGCGATTTCTATCGGCAGACGCTTCGGACTCCGGACGAGCATTTCGGATTTTCACCGGAGGCGATCGTGATCGCATATATGCAGACCGTCGTTCCGCGGGTAATGCAGAAACACGGCTTTGACGAGATGTACAAATACGTCAAGGACAACCGTTGTCACGAGGATTTCTCTGCGCGTCCGAGCTGGGCGAAAAAGAACTATGAGATCCGCTGGAATCATCTGGACACGAGACATCCAATCACAGATTCCGTGGAGGTCATCCATCTGTCGGGTCATTACACGCCGGATCTATGCGACAACTACGACGGCGAGATGGAAGACGACGTTTGGGATCGGATCGAAGCAGAGGCGTTTTGGAACACGCTTTCGGACGAGGACAAGAAGATCCTCTGGCTGCGCTGGGACGGCATGAAGCAGGAGGACGTGGCAAAAGCCGTCGGTCTCTCCACGCACAGCGCCGTCAGCAAGCGGATACAGAGTATCGGGCGGGAGTTTGAGAGGTTTACCGGGAAGAGGTTGGGATTTAGTAAGTAAAAAGATAATGCGAATAGAAATCTGCATCTTCAACACAGGTCTCTATTTGGACTCTACTGATTGCTTTTATTGTTATTGAAAGCAATAGCTGTAGGATGGTTATATTAACAGCACTTCCAAATCAGCAAATAGTCTATTCTTCTTTTCCTCTAATAGATATTTCAACTGTGCTAATGTTTCTATTTCTACTCCTATCCATGACTTTTTCAATAGCATATACATTGTCTTATCCTTCCTAATTATCTCTTGTGAAACCTCAAAATCCTCCTGATACCCATTTTTCTGTAAATACTCTATCAGTTCGTTATCCGCATCAACGGTAGCTATTGTTTTTTGTTTTGCCCTAACATATGGATATGAAAACCGATCGATTATCCAAAGATTATTGTCATTATTCTTAATTCCAAGAATTAAATGACAGTTATCATCTTCCCTATGTTTGTGACGATTAGAGAATTCAATGTCGCGAACCAAATGATCAAAATAAAAATCATATCTATCCGCAAAGTCATGACCTTCTTCTAATTCTTCCACCAAAGGTAAAAGAATATTACTATCAAAACGATCCTCTGCCATATCTCTCAGCATTGAAAACACATTATCATGTATCGCTCTCCAGGGATCTTTTTCAATAAGTTTTCGACCAATTCTCTCCATGTTTTCATCGGAAAGTTCTTTTAAAAAACAAGCCGTAAAATACTCTTGAAAAGAACGATGTGAAAATCTGTAGTTGATTCCATCTTTATAAATCACGCATAAAGAATTCATTAAATCATTCAGATACAGATTTGTATCAAAATATAAGTCTGTAGTCTTTGCTTTTTCAAGTATGGCAAGCAAATCATCCCTGGAAAACTCGAACTTTCCTTGAAAATAGGATGTAAAACAAAATTTAGCGAATACTTTTCGAAAAGAATCATAAGGTAAATTACATTGTATTTCTCTTCGATAACCACCTTTCGTTGCATCATGCTTTTCATAAAGCGTTTCAAAAGCATTTGCATAAAAAAGATGTAGTTTTTCCGGAATTTTAGCATAATTGTCAAAGGTTAGTAGCATAATACTTAATAAAAGAGGATTTGACGCAAAAGATTTGTGAGTTTCATATAATCCTTCTTTGAGAGCCGCAATAAAACGGTCTTTTATGTCGATATCAAATGAAAGCTTACTAATCATTGAAATCGCTTGATCAAGAGAAAAAGGCATTGTTTCTAATATGGAAAACCTTTGTAACTCTATGAATTCTGAAAACGGACGTGAAGAAATTATAAAATGGTTATTGCCATATAAGTCACAAAAAGCTGAAAGCAGGTTAAAAAAGTGTTCACGTTTTTCAGTTACTATTTCATCATACCCATCGAACAAAAACAAAAAGCAACCGGATTTTAGCGCATAATCTAAATACTCATCACTAAAGGAGCATCCATTTGTTGACAATTGTTCAAATACAACTTCTTCTATGGTATAATCTGCTTTATCATTAATACTCTTTAGTTCAATGAAAACCGGAATACAATCCTTTTGCTCTAAGGCGGAAAGGAATAGATGTTTCATTAAAGTCGATTTTCCTATACCCCCTGTTCCTTGTATAATTGTGAAATGTGAAACATCCAATATGGACTGTACATTATCAACTTTAAAGGATTCTTTATTTTGCATTCTGATTTTCGGAATTTCAAAAAAGTTATAGATGTATTGCGGTTCTGCTCTATATAGAATCGTTTTTACATAACTATACTTTGCTGAAGCATTAGTATAGTATTCGGTAAAAGCAAAATCAAAGTCTATTTTAAATTTCTCCCATCCTGCTTTTATTCTCCGTGTAATTCTTTTTAATAAAGGATCGGCATATTTTTCCAACAACGATAGTACTATTCCTGCATAAATTGATTGTTCCATATAAATGCCCCCTTATATTGTCTAATAGTTATGACACCAGACAATAATAGATAATCCATTCAAATACTTTATTTTTTCCATAAAGTAATAATATATTATTTAGAATAGAACATTTCACCTTTCAAATCTTGTTTTAAGGTGAAAGACTGTTGCTGGTTTTGGGATGCACCGGCGACAGCCCTTTTAGAATACTGCGCCCACTATTGATCTGGGAAATCAGAGCGGGCAGATCGGAGGTGAGTCAAAGAAATCGTATCGCACCGGAAACGGGAAGTGAACTATGGGACAAGAACAGAATAGGACGGAATCTTGAGAGTCGATCGAACGGTCGGCTCTTTTCTTTTACCGTCCGGAAAGGAGAAAAGCAATATGAGCGAATTGAACTTGATCAACCTTGCGGAGGTTGAATCAAAGGAAGTGAAATGGCTGTGGAAGCCGTACCTTCCGGCAGGCAAGATCACGATCCTGCGCGGCAATCCGGGTGAAGGCAAAACCATGCTGGCGCTGTCGATCATTGCAGCGCTGACAACCGGCGCTCCGCTGTTTGGGGAGGATGAACAGCGCAAGCCGGTGTGCTGCATCTACCAAAGTGCAGAGGACGGAATCGCGGATACGATCAAGCCGCGGCTGGAAGCAGCAGGCGCCGATTGCAGCAAAGTACGGATCATCGACGAATCGAAGTCATCCCTGTCCTTTACGGATGACCGGATCGAGCAAGCGATCGTTCAGACGAACGCGAAGCTGCTGGTACTTGATCCGCTGCAGGCGTATCTCACCGGCGTGGATATGCACCGGGCAAACGAAGTGCGTCCGGCGTTCCATAACCTGATGGGTATCGCCGAGCGCACTGGCTGCGCGATCCTGCTGATCGAGCATCTGAATAAGATGAAAGGCCTGAAAGCGATCCAGCGCGGTCTCGGCTCGGTGGACATCACCGGTGCAGCGCGGAGCGTGCTTCTGCTGTCGAAGCCGAAGTCCGACGAGCCGGAAGTGTATCTCGCTGCGGTCAAGAACAACGTCGGTGAAATGGGACAGACGCTGGTGTTCATCGCGGAGGAAGGCAGATTGTTCTTCGAGGGGACAAGCTCTTTGACCGCAGATGAACTCGTCGATCAGAACGACGTTTCGGATGTCCGACCGACGAAGGTAAAGGAAGTCGAGCAGATGCTTCGAAACTACTTCTCCAAGCGCGAGTCCATTCCGAGCACAGACGCGGAAGCGTTCTTCAACAGCAAGGGTTACAGTACCAGAACGCTGAAACGCGCGAAGGCGAACCTTGGCGTCGGATCGGAGCTTCGGGATCATGTGTGGTACTACACGCGTCCGAAGGATATGTAAGCGTGCCAATCAAGAGTGCCAAATCGATGGTATACGTAAGTTGGCACTCTTGCCGTGGCGGCAGGAATCGGAACCTTGTGGAAGCAAGGTTGCCGCTGCCGCCATCCGCGAACGGCAGAAACGTGCGAAGAGCGCGGTTCGACGCCGTTCGCAAGCTCTCCGCAGAAGCACACGACTTGTCTCACAAGTCTAGTGTGTTATACTGCTCGGCTCATACGAAGGATTGGACGGTCGGATGCCCTCCCTTCGGAGCAGTCCTCGCCGCGCAAGGACGGTTCACAGTGCAAACCTCCGCGCGCGGCATGAGCCGAGCAGTATTCTCTTCCCCCGCAGGGTGAGAGTGCCAACCGAACACACAACAAACCTGGCACTCTTAACACATTCCCGCAAAAGCAGCGGTTCGGGAACAGAATACAATTCTCCGCTGCAAATATCAAATATACAAACACAGAAAGGAAACCAAACCATATGCTGACAAAGCATTTCAACCAAACCATCGTCGTGCATATCCTTCGGGATATGTTTTTGAACCCCACCTGCCGAAAGGAGGAATCCGTATGCCGTACGCGATCCTGAGATTTCAGAAAGCGCAGTCCGGCGGAGTCGCCGGTCGTGACCGTCACAATGAACGGAAGAAGACGGAATACAAGAGCAATCCGAACATCGACAAAGCGAGATCGGAACAGAACTATCACCTGATCGAGCCGTCCGGCAAGTACAAGCAATGCTGTATGGATCGTATCCAAGCGGTCGGAGCACGAACACGATCCAACAACGTGATCATGGTCGAAGCGCTGATCACCACTTCCCCGGAGATCATGGAAAAACTGAACATCTCCGAGCAACGGCAGTTCTTTGAAAGGGCTGCCGCTTTCTTGTACGAACGGATCGGGAAAGAGAACGTAATCTCTGCCGTCGTTCACATGGACGAAAAGACGCCGCACATGCACTTCTGCTTTGTGCCGATCACCAAAGACGGTCGGCTGTCCGCAAAGGAAGTACTCGGCAACAAAGCCGCTATGTGCAAGTGGCAGGACAATTTCTACGATCGGATGCACGCCTTCTATCCGGAACTGGAGCGCGGCATTCCCTCATCGATCACCGGACGCAAGCACATTCCGCCGTACCTGTTTCGATCGGCAGAGAACGTCAGCAAGTCGTATGACGCCGTGAGCAAAGCGCTGCAGAACGTGAATGTATTCAATGCCGGAAAGAAACGCGACGAAGCGTTGAAAGAGATCGGTCGCTATCTGCCGGACTACTACAAGCTGGTCGAACAGGCCAAGAGCATTGACGGGTATGTGACCGAACTGGAACAGAAGATCGCGGAGCAGAATCGCTCCGTCGAAAATGCGAACCGCTATGCCGGCGAACAGCGATCCCGCGTCCGTGCACTGAACGATACGCTTGCTGTCTATGAGATGAGAATCCGGCAATTGCAGGCAGAGCGCGACAAAGCGCAAAAGATCGTAGATGCGCTGCCGCCGGAAATCAAGAAGCAACTGAAAGGAGTAAAGCAACATGATTACGAAAGATAAGAAACCGACCGGTCAAGCGAATCCGGTCATGATCCCGCTTAACAAGCTGCATCCGTTCCCCGATCATCCGTACAAGGTGCTGGATAATGAGGAGATGGATCGTCTGAAGAAAAGCATCTGCGAACACGGCATCCTGTGCCCGATCCTGATTCGGCCGATCGAGAATGCCGACGGCGAATACGAGATCATCTCCGGCCACCGCCGCTGCTTTGCGGCAAGGGCGCACGGACGGGAAACCGTGCCGACGATTGTATGCGACCTCACCCGTGACGAGGCGGCGATCCTACTTGTGGACAGCAACCTGCACCGGGAGCATCTGCTGCCGAGTGAAAAGGCATTTGCCTACAAGCTGAAAGCGGACGCTATGTCCCGACAGGGACAACGAATCGATCTTGTCACTTCGGGACAAGTTGTCCCGAAGTCGGACGACAGCCGTACCACAGCGCAGATCGGAAAGGAAAACGGCGAGAGCTACAAAACGGTACAGCGCTATATCCGGCTGACAAATCTGATCCCGGAGCTGCTTTCGTTGGTGGATTCCGGCAGGATCGCCTTCTCGGTCGGTGTGGAGCTTTCCTACCTCAACGAGGAGCAGCAAACGGATCTCGCCTCGGATGCGGAATTGCTTGATAAAACGCCATCCTATTCGCAGGCGGTTCGGATGCACCGAGAACACTTGCTCGGTGAACTGACGTTCGATCGCATCCGGGAAATCATGGATGAGGATAAGCCGAATCAGAAAGAGCATCTGTCGCTCCCGATGGAGCGGATCTCCAAGTATATCCCTAAAGGCTACACACCGAAGCAGGCACAGGAATACGTCGAAAGCGTCCTGGAACAGGCGTACAAGCGCCGTATGCGTGCACATGAGCAAGAGAGGTAATACAATGCAGGCAATCGAAATGAAGATGCTCCGCAACATGGAGCGGCAGGATCAGGAATACGTTGTGAACGGGGTGCGATACATCGTCGCATCCCGTTTTCTCCCGTTCCATCCGAAGAAAGAACAGCCGGTCTTTCTCAAGGATCGGTTCGAACATTATCTGACGAACAATACGGCAGAATTGACATTCACAGACGATCGTTCTACGCTGAACGCGGAATGTGTATGTGCGGCTGTCGGAAAGGAGGCATATGCAGCCGAAAAAGAAAAAGGTTGAGGGCATCACTGCCCTCTACTGCCACCTGTCCAAGGATGACGGGCAGGATGCGGAGAGCAATTCGATCTCGAATCAGAAGACGTTTCTTGCGCAGAAAGCGAAGGAATACGGACTCAGCGATACCCGCTACTATGTGGACGACGGTTACACCGGCACGAACTTCAACCGCCCGGGTTTTCAGAAACTATTGGAGGATATAGAGCTTGGATATGTCACGACTGTCATGGTGAAAGACTTATCCCGCCTCGGACGCCACTATGTGGAAGTCGGCAACTACACCGATACTTATTTCCCGGAACACGATGTACGTTTTATCGCTGTCAACGATATGGTGGACTCTGACGAAGGCGAAAATGAGCTGGCGCCGTTCCGCAACGTCATGAACGAAATGTACGCTCGCGACATTTCCCGCAAGATCCGGTGTTCACACCGTTTGCGCGGGAATATGGGTGAGCCGCTGTCGCAGCCGCCCTACGGGTACATGAAATCGCCGGAGAACAAGAAAAAGTGGATCATCGATCCGGAACCCGCCGAGGTCGTGCGGACGATCTTCAAAATGACACTGCAGGGGCAAGGCGCGGAATCGATCTGCCATTACCTGCAGGATCAGCAGATTCCGGTTCCCATGGCACACTGGTTCGACAAAGGACTGCCGCGCGGCGGAAAACGTCCGCAGCAGGATCCGTATCGCTGGCGCATGAACACGGTGCAGAAGATTCTGCGGAATCAGGAGTATTGCGGGGACGTGATCAATTTCAAGACCTATTCAAAGTCCTTCAAGAACAAGAAACGGCTGGAGAATCCGGAGGAGAACTGGGTGATCTTCCGCGATGTTCACGAACCGATCATTGACCGCGAGACTTTTGAACTGGTTCAGCGCAAGCTATCCAAGACGAAGCGACGCAAGCCAAAGCCGGAGAACGGCGAGAAGAACATCTTTTCCGACCTGCTTGTCTGCGCCGATTGCGGAAAGAAGCTGTGGTATCATACGAACACGATCAATCCCGACATTCATTTCTTCGCCTGTTCCAACTACGAGAAAGACTATCGCGGTACGTGCAAAACACGGCACTATCTCCGCGCCGATGCGATTGAGACCATTGTCACCAGTGAGCTGAAACGGCTTGCCGCATTGCTCGAATGTGACGAAGAAGCGTTTGTGGAACTCTTGCAGCAACAATCCGAAAAGGAACAGACCGCAGAGCGCAGGCGGATTGAAGCCGATTTGCAGAAAGCAACCTCCCGAAGCGAGAAGCTTGTGACGCTGTATGAGAAGCTCTATGAGGACAATCTTGCGGGCAAGGTTACAGATGAGTGGTTCTCTCAACTGTCGCAGAAATACGATCGGGAACGGTTGGAACTGAAAGCAAAGACAGCGGAGTACCGTATCCGGCTAAATGAGCTGGAACTGCAGAAGAGCAGTACGAAGCTGTTTACCGCTGCGATCCGCAAGTTCATGGAAATGGAAACGCTGACAGCGCCGCTACTGTGGGAACTGATTGACCACATCGACGTGTACGAAATCGAAGGCACCGGCAAGAACCGGACGCAGCGCATCTGTATCTGTTACCGGTTCGTCGGCTATCTGGAAGTGCCGGTGCCGGATGACGTATTGCTTGCGCTCGATATGCGCCGGGGCGTTCGCGTGAACTACACTTCAAAGGCGGTATAACGGGATCCCTTCCGAATCGCCGACACTCCTTTTCGGAAGGTAAAAAGAAATCGAGTGGTGATAACTCAAATCCGTTATCACCACTCGACATGGTGCCGGTGGTGGGACTCGAACCCACACGATGTCGCCATCAACGGATTTTGAGTTTTCCCTCACGTTCGGACGGTAACACCCTTCAAATCCCGTCGAGGAGGTCTGGGGAAGTTCCGAAAAGTCCCGAAGAATCGGCACTTTCGACCGCAAAAGTGCAAAAATGTAGGCAGCGTCGGCCTTTGCGGTTTTTCCGGACCGATGCAGAATCACAAAGAAATCGGAGGTCTTCAGGAGGCCACCCGCCCAAAAATTCTCCGATTTCGATCCATTCATCGCCTGCCATTGACAAATACGCACAGGAGATGAACCCATGACACGATTTGAGTACGAACGCAAATTTGAATCCTATCCCGACCTATTGACCCTCGAACAGTTCCGAGCCATGCTCGGCGGCATCGCCGACTGCACCGCGCGCAAGCTCATCCGCGAAAACCGCGTCGAGCATTTCATGGTCAACACGACCTACTACATCCCAAAGATCAAGGCGATCGACTACATCTGCGGTCAGCACTACCGCCGCTACCGGCGCAAGCTGAAGCACTGCATCAACTGAACGCAAAGGAGGAACTGCACATGAAGCCAATCATCAAGGACGAACGCACCGGGCTCAGCTACGAGCTGGTCGGCGATTATTATCTGCCTGCCGGCGAGGACGACCTCCCTCCCCTCGGCATCTGGGGGCGTCGCCGTCTGACCCATCTCAAGACCCGCCGCCGCGATCTATACGCCGATCTGCTCCTATCGGGGAAGCTGGAGGAGCATCTCTCCTCGATCGATGCCGATGCCGCCGATATGGCTGCCCGCTTGACCGCCCAGCTCGCTTATGCCGAAGGCGTGACCGAATCTCTGAAAGTCGCCGATCCGATGGCATGGGTCAGACGCATGAACAGCATCCGCAACTGCGTGACGGAAACCGTCAACCACGAGCTGATTTACACATAAGCAAAATTGCAACAGCCGCCGAACCCGGCGGCTGTTTTTAAGACTCGCAATAGCACCTTTGAATTAACCATATCTAAACTTCTCTACCCTTTAGTCCTGTTTTTTCCTTTTGTCTCGAAGCCAAACTGATCCAATTCAAGCACGTTATTGAAAATCATTTTCGCCATAAACTCCGTTCTCTGGGACGGTTTGAATTCCATGTCTTGATACCGAGTTGCGAAATTACGTGCAGAGGCAAACCCTGACTGTTTATAGATTTCATATTTTTCGACAATATCTTTATCCCCAACTTGACGATTCAAGGGCTCCTCCAACGGTATCATATTACCAATCTGCGAATTCTCGATACTCTGCGAATCCGGAAGAATATGTTCGATGGTATAATCGGTTACAACATGAGACTGTGACACAAATTCCTCTATTACCTCAAGAACGATTTGGACGCGATCTTTATTTTTCTCTCCCTTATATAAATCGTAATGATTAGACCACCCTATATTCTTAAAGCTATTTAGGAACCATTCATATCCGGGGAGTCTGCTCTTTAGACTATTGGCAAATTCTTGCAATACTTGTTTGCTATAATTGTTTTCCAATAGCGGAGCATATTTGAAAACAGTATCCTCCAGTTTATTAGACTTTTCCTCTCCAATAATGGAATAACACACGAAAAAGTTATATACATACTTCAGTGCAAGCATGTAATCTTCATCTGTAATCTTTTCCTTGTTCTTTTGATGAATCAAGCTGAGAAGGACCGGCCTAAATTGCTCAAATCTTTTCTTTCTAAAGAAATCGAAGACTCTAAACTCTTCTTCAGTACAATTCCCTCCTTCTCCTTTGCTCGGATTAATGAGTTTTGCATAGTACTCTGATTTTAACTTAATATCGTCAAATAACGCGCCAATATCTTGTCCTTTTGTAGCTTTTTGAATTGTCTGATAAGGCGACGTATATTTTTCAGTTGTCGTTCCAAAACGGTGCGTGGCATAATGCTTAACAAACCGATTCATTGCAGACCCGATTGTTCTCTCTAGATCTTCCCATTTTCCCTTGGCATCGTCTCTTCGTTCTGCGGGCTGAATATACCGCATGATATAGTTTTTCAATAATTCGTGAGACTCTAATGCTTGACCTCTAGCATTAAGTATTTCAAAAATCGTATATGCATCTTCTTCTGTTGAGGATACGATCTTTACCGCCATCATATTCAATAAAGCAGCACGAATGTCTCGCGTTCTTCTTTCTGGATCCTCATTCTTGTCCAAATCATCTTTTATTCTAGAATAAAAGTGTTTTATTGCATCTCCTAAAACTTTATCTCTTGACTTGAAAAGGATATGCGTTTCAACAAACGCACTAATACTCTCTTTTTTATCAGAATCTTCGATAATACCTTTAACTAATGCTTTCAGAGATAAATGATAATCAGAATTGATTGTATACTCATCTTTGTTTCGATCATTTTTCGAGCGGAGATAGGATACCGTGCCCAAAAAATCATCTTCCATATCTTTTTCTTGAAAATGCTTCATTATTGCAACTAGAAATAATATGATAGTCGTGATCCGTTGTTGTCCGTCAATAATAGTATAATAGTAAAGACCATCTTTTATTTCTCCACCATCCAGCACAATGCTTCCAATGAAGTGCGGTTTATTATCTTGTGTAATAGAAAAAATGATATCATCAAACAACGCATCCCATTGCTCTTTTTTCCACACATATCGTCTTTGATTACGAGGAATATCAAAAACGGTTCTCGTTAATATTGTACTAATAGGATAATCCTTTGCATCGAATGCCATAGCTTAACCTCCAAATCGCCTTTATTCTAATTTGTCCTATAAGTAACTACTGCGTCATGCCTTTCATTATTGGTGCTGAATCCCTTTCCTTTACTCTATCTCTATACTATCAGCTATAAAAGCATACGCATCATTTTCGCTAACTTTATCCCTTTTTTCTTTTACGCTTGGTCGGAACTTTAGCAGATAAAAGGGAATGATGCTTTCTAACCCCTTTGGAGAAGGTTTTTCTTTGATCTCCTCATTTGATAACGATACAAAATCAACCAAAGCTTCTTTTTGTTCTGCAGTTAAACTATGATATAGTTCTCGCCATTCATTTGTCTCACCAGTCTCCTCATAGTGGGACCTGTACATGATCATATCTCTCGGCATTGCAAGGATCTCCCTGTATTCGTTCTCGTCCTTGCCAAAGGCTTTGTAGAAAAAATCAGATCCAGCAGCAACAACGCCTTTTGTTACATGTAAAATGGCAGAGATAGCCTGTAAATACTTCCTTTTCCAATGCTTGCCAACATAGGATCTGTCCGTTCTGTTTATTGGAGCAAATCTCATAGGGAAAGAAAAAATCTGAATTCCTAGCTCTACGTTAAGCTTAATATTAATCTCCAATCGCTTATAGAGATCCTCCGGGTAATCATTGAAGTTAAAAAGGATATAGTTTGACAGCTCCTTTATCCCATGATTGAATGCAGTATGTACTGCATTCACATATATTTTCTCATAGGCAATGTCATCAAAAGCAATCCTCAGAGGACGAATTGCAAGTCTTGCCAATTGAGCCATTGTATCATCATTTATCCGCCTACCGTCAACACCTTGATTAAAATCAATATATCTGTTGCTGGTTGCTTTACTACGATATTTTTCTATAATAGGTCTTAGCTGAGCTTCATGATCAAGCATATACAGTGCATAATCTTTAGCATCTTCAGCATCTATTACAATCTGTAGATAAGTTTCCAGTGTGCTCTCAGATTTAATTCTCTTCTTAAACGATATCAAATAATCCTGCAACCGCTTATCTAAAAATGCGCCTCTATCTCCATTGTGATAACGCATCAACACAATGTTATAATCGCCAGGATTCTCATATTTTGCTCCTCGATAAAACCCTGCTTGACAAAGAGAATCAATAATCTCCGACAGATTCGGGGCATTCAAAATATTGTTGTCCAACATCAACAGGTTTTGCTTCGGCCCATATTTTTGATTAATCTTTTCAATTTGCTGTACGATATTATTTGTAACAGTAAACTGAGGTTCCAATATCGGAACCGCACAGAACTTACAATGATTTGGGCATCCCCTTGAAGTATAAGCGAAATAATTATCTCCAGCGGGATATTTATATGATATTTGTTCTAATAGATCATAATCCAGCGGTAATAGATCTACATTTATATCATTATCGTCCCCAACAACTGAAGTATCGGTAAATAAACCTATCAAAATGTTCTTTTTATGGAGCCCAGTTGCCGCCATTACTTTTTCAGGCATCAAAGATGACATTATCCCACCGACAAAAATGCTATCTAGATCATCAGCATACATTTTGTAGTAGTTTATTGTATCAACCGTTATATCGAAGTCAAAAGTAAATAGAGTGGTGATATATATCCTATCCCATGCTTTCATTGCGAGGACAGCATCTATCCCTTTGACAAAAGTAACTTCATCATTCAGCATTTTATGATAGGTGCTTATTTTCATAAGCCCCATCGGCGGATATTTGTTTTTATATGCAGGTTCTACAAGAAGAATCTTTCTCATTTTTTCTTAACGCTTAACTCTTGCTTAATCTTTTCTCGGAGATTTTCCGCAATCTTTGGATCATTGGTAAAAAATGAATCTATTACGCTAATGATTCTTTGATATAGTTTTCTTTCTTCTCTTGAGTAGCTTGTAGGCAAATCTTCCTTCGTTGCGTACTTTGCTTGAACAATTTTATTAGATAGTGAAACTGCTTCCGACGAGGATTTTCTAGCTTTCTCTAATAAAGCGTTAACCTTTTCTTGTCGATTTTCGTCCGCTCCACTATTCTTTATCGCTCTTTGAAGCGTTCCACTTTCCCGTTTAATTGTTCTCTGAACCTTTTCTAGTTCTTTTGCTAACTCCTCCTTTTTTGCATCTGACGACACTCCGCCGCGTTCGATTTTCTGAGCAAGCTCTTGTTGCTGTTTAAGTCCTTCCTCAATCTTTCTCATTGAAGAAGATGCTTGAGACGTCCCACGACGATACTGTTTATTAATTTCACCAGCCCATTGAGAAAGTGCTCTTTTTAGTTCATACAAAGAATCACTTGGTTCAAAATCATCGCGTTGCGAATTTGGAATAACCTCTCTGTCAAGAACATGTATCTCTCCAGCAAACATTTTATTTGCATTATTTCCTTCTGCAGGAAAGTAGCTGTCAAAAGTTTGCGAGTCGCCAATTTGTATGTTACTCTTTCGCAACCTAATTCCCCTTAAATTCGGATCTCTAATCTGTCCAGAGAAACCAGTAATTGCGAGCCAACCAATGTAAAGCGGCTCGTCGTTTTCAGTAGTTTTATAAAGCAATTCGACATCCTTTATAAGTTCATCCTCTTTCTGCTTTCCCCTGCCTACGTTTGTATCTAGTCTTTGCGTATACAACTTATAAACAGGCTGTTTTCTATCTCCGAAGAAAATTCTATAGGTTGAGATCATTTGACCTTTTTCCTTATAAAACTCTTTTATCTTTTTTGCCTGCCTGAACTTCTGCCCATCAAAATCCACAGGGGCAACAATCGCAAGATAATTTCTGATATTACTTTCGTCTATTAGAATATTGCCTTTTTCATCATCGTCCACATCTTCCAATCGTACTTCAAAATAATGCTCGTCTGCCTTTGCCGGCCTGGGAGGACAAATATCGGAAATGGCTTTAATCACATCAACCAGTGTCTCCGCCGAATTGTTGCTGGGCGAAAGTAATTCTTTCATTTTTTGACAGTCCCATTTCATTACTGTTTCAACAGATTCGCCTTTCGCTGACGTAACAAAATAGAGCGTTTTACAATAGGCAAGTCCAGCTAATCTGCCAATTCCCCGGAATCCACGATTCTCTGTATAATCCTTGCTGGAATTACCAACATCCGAAAGCGTATTTAATACCTTTTCATAAGGAATACCAACGCCATTATCTCTGATTGAAATGACGCGAAACTTCGTGTTTATCTTTATGTGGATCTCGCCTTCTTCTTTAGTTATAATCCCCTGTCTTACAGCAGAATCTATAGAGTCTGTAGCGTTTTGAATGTACTCTCTGTATATAGTACGAGGATCTGCATACATGCCTGTGGATAAGGTTTCCAGAATATTCTTACCTACAACGATGTCGCTCATTTTTTACTACCTCCTTGATTGTATGAGGGGAAGGGGAACGTGATTTTCAACAAAGTCTTGAATACGGGATGTTGGACAATCAGATCTCCTTTTTTGAGCCTTGTCATCATATTGGCATAAACATTTGGAACAAATTTGTAATCAGGTCTAGAAATCTCAATTGCATTTGATCTGCCATAAACATTTGTCCCACAATTCCCTTTTATTCTTTCATGGACTGCACTTCTAAACTGCTCTGCAGAAAACAGGATAACTCCTTCTGAACGACCTCTCTCAGTAATATCAAGCAGATTCGACAGCAAAGGTGAATTCTTCCCTGAATTCGACGGAGCATATTTGTTCAACTCATCAACAAAAATAATTATTCGCTTAGGGATCTGCTTTTTCGTCTTTCTCGAAAGTTCATCAAAGTCCCCATGCTTCAATTCATATACCGATTGAATGACATCCCCAAAGACTAAACATTGGAGTTGCTCATTTAGCCCGGCTATATCAACAACAAAAGCGTTCCCGCCTTCAATATTCATGATTGCATCGGATAGAAATCCTTGATGACGCTCTTTTTTCTCTGAAATGGAGTTTTGAAATAGAGGGTCGTTGATTGAATTGTTTATCAATCTGCTAAACCTTCTCCACGATTGCACCGGTATTTCAGCACTGCCGGTTGATTTCCCATTTGCCTTGTTAACATAACTCTTAAGCTTTTCCTTAAACTCATTCCAGTCAGAAATGCTCTTGAATTCCGGGTTTGTTTCAATAAAATTGAGAATAGATTCAATCGTCCAATTAGGATCGTCCACGTTTGAGAAAAGCATAGAGATCTTATCTACATCGTGTTCAAACGTATATGCAAAAGTTGAAGCTATGCCATCATTGAATTGCTCCGCAAGATCTTCTTGAGAAATCGCTGAATTTGTAAAAAGGGAGTCTCTTTTCCCAGAATAAGGATAAAAATACCGTACATTATCGAACGGCTTACAAGGAACTCCCAAAGCTTCCCACTCGGCTTTCTTTGAACCTGTGATATATTCATTTGGCTGATGGATATGAAGCAGATCGTCTCCTTTCACGTTCATAATAATCATTGCTACGTCATTATCCAGTTTATGCTGAATTGCCTTCAGCAAAAACATTATGTAACTTGTTTTTGTTGCAAGACCAGAAATGCCAGAAACATTAACGTGTGCGCCTTCAGGTCCTACAATAAAATCACCGTTGTATTTAATCGGAACGATAACATCATTAGATGCTTTCATCAATCCTGCAGGGATCGCAGATTCTTCTGGAATCGAATCCAATCCTAAAGCAATCATGATGTCGTTTTCATCTGTTGTATAAACCATTGCCCCATCAGGTAATGGCATATAATTCTCTTTTGTGTTATGAATAACAGAACACTTTGCATAGGAAAGACCAAGTTTCCTTGTCATAGACTCAGCAGTTGCATCTCCAAAATCGGAAGAGATAAAATTGCTGATATGACTAGGGCTATCTGTAATATGTAAGATGTCTTGAACAACGCCATATGTATCCGATTGATCAATCGGATTAGTTACACGCACAATATCAAAGGGACTCAATATCGTTTCGTCTGTCAACCAAAAAGAAAAGTCGTCACAAGTTGAAGGGCTCTTTTCCGTTGCGGATACTTTTCCAATAATCTGTTTCACTTTGAATCCCCCTAAAACTCCTTTTTAAACTGATGGATAAATGATAGATCGCCCATGAAAGTTGCCTTCACCATCTTTTCAGTAAGATAAACAGGATATAAGTGTGCAGCCCATCTATCGTCTTTTCCATGACAGGTTGGGCAGCCCTCCTCTATTAGCCAGTGCGAAATATTGTCAATAATATCCGAATCAAATCCATCCTCTAAATCCTCTTCACATGCCATTTTTTCAACTTTAATGATTCCTTCAAGAGGACTACTTACTTGAGATTTAGGACGGATTCTCAAATACCAGCAACCAAATTCTCGTCCTCTGCTATTCTTTTTATGGAAAACAGGAGTTCGTTCCCCATACTCCAGTCTTAACAATTGTGATCCAACTTGTGCACCACCGCGCGACCTCTCAGAAATCGGTAACATTGGGTCAAATGTCTTTGAGACGCCGACAACATTGTAAAACAAATCCGCAAATGATTTCTTTCCCGTATCTTCCTTTAAAAATTGTAATGGTCCATCAACAATCAATAAGTGTTCGGTATCAAGATCATTAGAATTGACCATTTGCTGCAGGATAGATATTTCCATTTCATGCATTATGCTATTAGCTTTTGCAATTGCCGCATTTGTTGGAGCCAAATCTTTCGTTTTATCAAAGGCATACTGAATAACATCCAAATTGAGTTCTTGAGCAAGTTTCCCTTTCTTGATTCGATACCTTAATTCTTGAAAATCACTATTGTTAAAGCGACTCGTAACAAGCAAAAGGTTTTTTTGCTCAATTAAGTGCTTATGGATTCTGCGATCACTGCCTCTAAAGCCACATCCTGCCCGAACTTGTGCAACTACAACCGGATATATTTTGGACTTCTCTAAAACAATATCACCGATCTTATATGTGCGGCGAGAGCCATCCATGAAATAACTAAAATTTGATTCCCTTTCACGGATAACATCTATCTTTCTCTGCTGTTTTGAGCGATTCTTTTCAAATGGTTCTCCCATTTGATACTGATCAGGAGAAGTCTCCTCTGTATCTTGATATGGATCTTGATAATAATGATCAAGATCCAGACTCTCGTTTTGGTATAAAGTGATGCCGCTCTTTTTAAATAAGCTTTGCAGTGTACTCATCTTTATCCTCACTATTCGACAGAATATAGTGAACTAATGTACATTATAGCATGTTACCGTATAATAGGCAAAGAATATTTTCCTCTTTTTGTCATTTTCTGCCTATCTGATTCTCTTGTGAATATCGCTCAAATCAGTCTCAACCGTATCGAGCACTTGTTCCGCAATATGTTTATAGGTTTCCTTCGACAGCCCGATTGCTTCGGCGACGGCGTAGAGATCCTTAATCGAGGGATTTGCGCCGTTGCCGTTGACGGTGGTTGCGTGTTCACCTCCTGTGCTGTTGCTGTAGGTCAGATCGTATGCCGGGGCAAGACGCCACCCGGTTTCCGGTTCGTATAAGAACGCAAAGTTCTTCGCGTGATCGTCGCGGTTGTGCGCAAAGACGTTGAAGCACATCAGGCGGTACAGCTTCTCGACCTCCTTGTAGCTTTGCGTCAGCGCAAGCGTGAGCTTCATCAGCGTATGGTAATCCAGCGTCGGCAGGCGGTGCGAATGTTCCAACAGCGCTGATGCGGACAGCATGTGAATGCGCTCGGTTCCACGACGGTCAAAGCGCTTCGTGCCGAAATAGCCGTCACAGGTCTTGGGCGGGAACAGGCGGGTTTCGCTCATCTCGATGCCACACTTCTTCGCACATTGGCTGTATTCATATTCAATGCGTCCGATCTCCGGTCCGTCGATCACTGAGGGGAACTTGATGATCCAGTCCTCTCCGTCCACCTCCGTCATGATCTTCGGCCGCGCACCGCCGGAGGAGCCGCCGAGCCGGAACAGCTCGTCCAGATCCTCGGAATATGCGGATTTCAGAATGCGGCTGCACTCCTCGGCGTAGTAGTCCAGCTCCTTCTGCGTCGTTTCGCTTTGCCACTGCACGGACGGACGGTAGGTCAGCGCACCCATGCCGGATTCGCCGACGATCGCCAGCCGCTGGAGTGCATTGATCGCATTGGGGTCTTCGTGCTCCCTGAGAAGCATCCGGTCAACGAGCAGCCGTCCCCAGCCATCCGGCAGGCTGTCCGCAAACACACCGAACAAGCCCTCGAACGGGTCGTATTTCGGAATAAACACGCGACCGTCCAGCGGCAGCGTGAATGGGCTGATCGAAAAGCCGTCTTTGAGCCAATCCGCGTCGTACTGGAAGGCGCCGAGCCATCTCTGATACAGCGCGAGCGTGCCGACCTTTCGCCCGTGATAGAGCACATCCAGCGACTTAAAGGTTTCCATCGATGATCTCCTGAATGGACTTGATTTCGGTCGGCTTGAAGATCGTTTCGAACGGCGCCGTTTCGCCGAGCACGACAGCGATCTTCAGCAGCGATTCGAGAGAGATCTCCCCTGTCTGCTCAAACCGCTTCATCGAACCATAGCTGATACCCGCCTTTTCGGCAAGCGCTTTTTGCGAAAGCTTCCTCTGCTTTCGCAGCTTCTTCAGATTCGCGGCAATTTCCATGCCGAGCTCTTTCGGTGTTTTCATCATATTCATGCTTATATTTTAGCAAATTCCTTTTCTTATGTCAATGAATTGCGAATATGTTAGCACGTCAGAACCGCCTCCAGCACTTCTCTCGCAGCGCAAATCAGGGAATTCTTTCCTTTGTCAAACGCTAATTTGTTCCCTAATTTGTTTGAAGTTCAAGCGTATGAATAAGGCGTCCGTTAGTCTATTCGTATTATCAGCTTGCTTTTACCACGAAATGAAGACTAGTCTGTTGAAATAACGAAAAAAGTCGATATAATAATACTAGGATACTTGATTAATGGTTCACCAGTTAGGAATACTAGTACTTTGTGAAGGGATAAAGGAATGGAGACTCCGAAAAACGAAAAGACGAATGATCTGACTAACGAAGAGTATTTTCTTGCTCTTTTGCTTCTTTTGGAAGAAGACGAAAGACAACAAAAAGAAAAGTGGGATCAGTTCGAAAAGGATTTGATTTATACAAATCGCTTTTCCTCAAAAAGCCCTGTTGTAGCAGAACTGCATGATTGCGCTGAAAGAGCTGCAAAAAAGATCCCAAGCAATTCGGTCTTTTATCGTGCTCGTGTTTATCCGTATAATAGCTATGATAAGCTTTTGCGGTATTACATGAAGTCGACGGGACACAGTTCAAAGGAAATAGATGAGTTCACTAAAAGCCTTTCAGATTCAGAGAAATTGCTGTCACTTCAATCACAGTATTATAGCAATTTAGATGCATGCAAAGCTTCAAGCAGCAAAACCGCAAGTAATCTTCAGCAAAAGTGGAAGAAGAATGTGAGATTTAAAGGGTACTCGGCAATAGAATCAACCGCGCCAAAATCAAATTTGGTGGGAAATGGGCGGGCAAATCCGGATCATATCCGGTATCTATATTTGTGTGAAGACGATAGAACCCCAGTATATGAAATAAGACCTATTATTGGTGATATAGTAAGCGTCGCAGAGTTTCGTCTTCTGAAAGATATTATTGTTTATGACTTAACATTGGATATTCAAGATCAGATGCGTATTACAGACAATCAATGGTCAAGTTTATACGATATGATTGGTAAAATGTTTTCAAAACCCTTTAACGGCGAAGTGCAGCATTATTTGCCAACTCAGTTTTTAGCGGAAGAAATCAAGCGAATGGGTTTCGATGGATTACGCTTTAACAGTTCTCTGCATAAAGGGGGTGTTAATGTAGTTTTGTTCAATCCCGAGTTATGTAAAGCCGTATCTTCTGATTTGCGATTGGTAAACGGAATCTCACTTGATATAGTTGATCCACCAATTTATCAAATCGGACAGGAGACCAGTATAAAAGAAGACTAGTCCTGCACCTGTACACACAATTCAACTATTCTAATGGTTATTCAATATGGTGCTGCGATATAATAATTCAAGGAACCCTCTTGACAAATATGGGATATATCCCCTATACTGTAGCTGAAAGGAAAGGTGAACTGAATATGCCGACCATTTGTCATTTTTACGGAATTATTATTGTGATGTACCTGCGCAACAAAGAGCACAACCCGCCGCACGTTCATGCGATCACACAGGATTTCGATGCACCGTTTCTGATCGCGACCGGTGAGATCATGGAGGGCGAATTCCCGCCGAAGGCAAAGGAGCTGGTCAAGGAGTTCATTATGACCTATCAAAAAGAACTGGAGGAAATGTGGGAGACCGAACAGTATCGGAAACTTCCGCCGCTGATCTGAAATGTTTCATAAGGCAATCAAATTGGAATACCTAGAAGGCACAACACTTGAACTGACGTTTCAGGACGGTAAGGTCAAGCGCTATGATATGTCTGCCCTTTTCTCCAAGTATCCGCAGTTGGAAGCATTGAAGGATCGAGCTCTATTCACTTCCGGTCAGCTTTTAGGTCCGTACGGCATTGTCTGGAACGACGATCTTGACATCGAAGCAGAGACGATCTATGAGGACGGTGAAACCGTTCGTGAGGAGAAGCCCGCTGCATTTGTAATGGTCGGCAATGCAGTCGCCGCCGCACGAGCGAAGAAAGGGCTTTCACAGAAGGAGCTTTCTGAAATGACCGGTATCGATCAGTCCGACCTATCGAAGATTGAGCGCGGCATTGCGAATCCGTCCGTGAACACCCTAAATCGCATTGCGCAGGCGTTGGATGCAAAGCTGATCGTTTCCATCGCATAAGAAATCAGCTACAGCCGTCGGGATGATCCCGACGGCTATTGTATAAAAAGCTTAATATCCTAATTCGCGGTCGATCAGACTGCCGTCGATTGCATTCAGTGTTAGAAGGATCGTACGTTTCATTGTCGTTTCGTCCCCGTTGTTCGCGATCGTTACGGTTCCGTAGAAATCCCAGACCGGAATCAGTAGCCCATCATCCTGACTGTTCTTTGCCCGAATTCGCATGAGCGTGAGCTTCACCTGATCAATTCGTATCGTGGCATGAATGTCTGCGCCATCTGCAATTGCATTCTGAAAATAGGCGTATTTGACCATGATCATACGCTCAAACACAGACACGATTTCATCAAAGCGCATGAGTTGCGTATCCTTAAGCGTCAATTCCGGTTCATCGGTCGGTGCGCTCCATCTGAAATAAACAACGCCTTCTTTTGTTACACAAATCTCAATTGTTTCATACGGCCATGCTTTGCTGTAGGATTCATCGACAGCCGCACCCATCACACCTGTATATCCGATCGGACATCCATCCAATGTTCGAACATACTGCATCCGATATCCGGCTATGTTTTCCTGTGTAATTTCATTTGCCCCGTCCGCATCGCTTCTTTCGGAGACAATATACTGCGCATCCGAAAACATGACCGGCATGATCTGATCGCAAACGACGTCTGTAAGTCCAAGCTCGGCGATCAATGCATTCCCCATTTCAATCGCCTGCGTTTCAGAGAATTCCGGCGCGGAGGACGCAGCTTGCGTATAGCTGTAATTTGTATCGCCATATCCATCCTGATAAAAAACAGCAGTATTCCAAATATCGAAGTTCTGCACACACAGATGCACCTTTTTCCCGTTCACATTCGACCAGCCGGTCATCTTTGACATCATCGAATCTGAAACAAAGCTTGTCGGTGCAAGCCGCAGTTCGCCTTCGTCCGGCGCAGTGCGGGCAAGTTCTTCATAGTAGGAGATCAGCCCCGGAAGCTTCTCCATGGTTGTGTCGCCCGAAAGCGGAAGCTCGCCGCTTTGCATTGCCTGGTATTTCCGTAAACGCTCCAATGCTTCCTGCTTCGTAACGGTTACTTCCTCATAGAAAGAATTGTCCTTTATGAAGACGCGAAGAAATGTCTCCAAATCGCTCTGTTCAAACTCTCTCCGCGTGATCTTGCCTGCGGGAAGCCGCTCAGCCTCCGGTAAAAGAATCTCTGCATCGGCTATGACATGCACAATGTCATTTACGCCTGTCCAATCGCCCGAAAAGCGATTCGGAACCTCCAGCGCGGCAAGCAATGCAGAATTGTCCTTGCCGTCCTTTGCAGCTTCCAGCATTTCCTGCTGATCCTTTGAAACGACAAACGGCTCGTCCGGCGTCGGTTGACAGGCACAGAGAAAGAGCAGTGCAAGCAGTATCAAACATACATACTTTTTCATGCTTCAATACCCTTTCTGCGGATCGATGATGCTGCCGTCGATCGCGTTGATCATCAGCCAGCATCCGTAGATTTCGACGCCCTGATAATTCGAACCGTTCTTCGCTTCTTCTCGATTCGTTCCGTAAAAGCACCATACAGGAACCAACAGACCGGAATTCTGAACATTCTGCTCCAATACGCGCACAAGCTCCAATCGAATATCGCCGATTGCGTAGACCTCCGACCGATCCTCATAGGAGGCGGCATATCGAATCGGCATCATGGTGCGAAAAACATCCATCACCTTGTCGAACGGCAGAAGACTGCTGTTTTCAACGACCGTATCCTCTTTCTCGATTGGGGATTCCCATTGCAGCGCCAACAGGTCTTCATCGGAAAGCAGGATTTTGAAGCTTTCATAATACCAGTCAACCGTAACCGAGGTCTTCGGATCCAATCGGCTGTAACCGTCCGTGACGGCGATCGGCACCCCGTTGACGACACGCGCACACTCGATCAGATATGCGTCCTGCTTTGCTTCGTTCCGCACCGCCGTCACACGCATCGGCGTAAACGGGACATCCAACCGTTCGATCCATTCCGTCGCCCGCCGCATCGCTTCGTCCGGCGTCATATTGAGATTCACGCCGTTCGAGACCGCAGAACGTTCTGTAATCGGCTGACGATCAGAGGCGTCCTCAAAAAACTCCTCGAAGGAATAAGCAAAACGGTAACACAGCGTTGCATCATAATTCAACGGCTTGCCCTTTCCGTACGGGGTTTCCCGGTTATTCAGAACATTGAAATACTTGCCGTCCTTTTTCCACCACTCGCCGTTGGGATGCTCTGCTGCAATCAGCAGCGTTACACCGTCGTCCCGGGTATTCAGCGCCGCGTTCGTTTCTTTTCCGGCTTCGTCGAGCAAATCATACATTGTCGTGTCACCGATCAGAACGTCCCAAAACCGATCAACCGTCTCCTGTGCAAAATTGATACCGTGGACGCGAATGATCGGCATTTCCCCATACGGAATCGTCACGTTCGCGTCGACCTCAACAGACACCCCGTGTTCCGAAAAGGATTCCTGTACATGCTCCGTCACCGGTTCGGCTGCATTCGGCGCAGCGGTCTCCTGTGCTTTTCCGATCATTTCCTGCTGATCCTTTGAAACGACAAACGGCTCGTCCGGCGTCGGTTGACACCCCAAAAACAAAGACAGCAAAGCTGTGATTATCAATAAAACCAGAACTGTTTTTTTCATTTAGCTACCTCACGCTTTAGACTTTATCTAAATCATAGCCCTTTCAAAAAGTAATGTCGTTACCGAAAGATTACGGAATTATTACCGTTTGAGAATTACCCGCACAATCGTTCCTTTGCCAACCGTGCTTTCGATCGTAAGATGTCCACTATGCGCCTTGACGATCTCCTTGACAAGCGCAAGCCCGAGCCCGACACCGCCGAGCTTTTTGCTGCGGGAACGATCTACCATGTAGAACGGTTCGGTGATCCGATCGATTTCCGCCTGCGGAATGCCACAGCCGCAATCGGAAACGGCAAAACCCTCCGCATCCGCCGTGACAGTTACGGTCTGTCCCTCCTTGGATGCTTTTGAAGAATTGTCGATCAGGTTGATCAAGACCGATTGCATAAGATCGGCATCCAACTCCAATTGCGCCACACGGCAATCCGTTTCCAAGGAGACGCCGCGCGCAGCAAGCGTATCCGACGTGCTTTCCCGCACGCGCTCCAAGAGCAGCGGAACGGAAACCGGTTCCTTTTTCGGCTTTTCATTTAGTGTGATCAGCTTCAGAAGCTTCTGCACCAGCCGCTCGAGCCAATGCGCCTGATGCCGGATTCGGGAAAGCGCTGCGATCTGTTCGTCCTCTTCCATGTAAGTATTTTGCAGCGAATCCGCATTCAGCAGAAGAGCGGTCAGCGGCGTCTTAAACTCGTGCGTCACACCGCCGATAAAGAGCCGCTGCCGTTCCGTCGTTTCGGTGAGCTCGTCAATCCGCTGCTCCACGGACGCTGCCATTGCATTGAAATCCTGTGCAAGCGCGCCGATCTCGTCATTCGAAGAAACGGAAACGCGCTCGCTGTAGCCGCCTGCCGCGATCCGGGACGCCGCGTTTTGCAGCGTTTGCAGCGGACGCAATGCTCGTCGAACGAGGAGTGCAATACAAACCAGTCCTATGAGAATGCACACGGCGCCGATCACAAGGAACTGTCCTGTCGTCGCACGAAGCTGTGCATACACCGGCGAAATATCCTGCACCAGATAGACACGGCACAAGGAGCTGCCGCTATAGGCTTTGGAGAATTCGGAAGGCAGATCGACGCTGCTCCCGACGATCAGAAGCCGCTTCCCGTTCACAGCACCGACAAAGCGCTGCGGTTTGTCCTCTTCGTCGATCCAAACATCGTCCGCATCATTGTACGGAAGGTCATTCGTGCTATCCATGGAAAGATAATCCGAGGGATCAAACGTCAAATTGGAACTTACCGTTTCATCCCGATAAATCAGGACGGCTTCGTCGTCTGCGTACTGAGAAAAACAGTATTTCACCAAAGAGCGAGTGGCGACCTCGCTGTCATGCTCTTCATGATAATAGCGAAGCATATTCTGAAAGGATGTCACAAGGGCCTGCTGCTTTTGCTCGGCATGGCGATAGGTCAGATTCAGCACGTTCTCTCTTGACCGGACGATCAAAATGGTCAGACAAATGCTCGCAACAAGAAACAATACCATACCGCAGAGCAGGGATACCTTTTTCCAAAGCTTCATTTCCGCCGCTCCTCCAATCGGTATCCGACCTTGGAAATGGTGCGTATCTCATCGGTCAGCCCCAGTTTTTTTCTGAGGTTCGCCACACGAACATCGACGGTACGGGTGTCCCCGTAGTAACATTCACCCCAGATTTCGTTCAGGATGCGATCGCGTGAAACCGTGCGGTTCTTATTCTTCATCAGCACCGTCAGCACGTCAAATTCCATCGGCGTCAGTTCTATCGGCTCACCGGCACGCGTCAGAATCCGGTTTTCCGCGTCCAATGTAAACTCCTTAAAGCGATAGATTTGGTTCAGCCGCCCGGTTCTTGCCAATACCTTTTCAATCCGCACGAGCAGCGTCACGATTTCAAACGGCTTGACGATATAATCCTCCGCGCCTCCCTTGAGCCCGCGCACCTCCGATTCGCTGTCCGTTTTGGCGGTCATATAGATAACGGGAATGTTGTATTTCTGCATCAGCGTAAACAGTGCAAAGCCGTCGAGACCGGGCAGCATGATATCCAAGAGCGCAAGGTCAAAGGAATGATCCTTCTCAAGCGAAGCGGCTGCTTCATTGCCGTCGTCAAATGCAGCCACTTCATAGCCGACCGTTCGCAGGTTCAATGTAACTGCATCCGCAATCGCATGATCATCTTCTACCAACAAGATTCTATTCATAACGAAAAGCACCTCTTTCCAAATCTCATTGTACCATGAACGATAAGAAAAAAAGTTACCAAAATATTATTGTTCTAATACTTCAACCGCTCCACGGTCACCGCATACAGCAGGGCGTTTCGTGCCGCCTTATGAACGATCCAATCGCTGAACCGGTATAGACTGAACAAAAGGATTTGTGCGCTATCGAGCCCTTCATGTTGGCTGATCGCTTCCGTGATCTGCTCATAATCATCAATCGTATAGCGTTTATCCAGTCCATGCGGAAAGATCCCGATCAGAGAGTCACTATCGTCCGAGTCATAATAATCCAAAATCACCGTTGTGCCGTTCCAAAGCTTTACCGGAACGGCTTTTTTAATTCTGTTTGAATCGGGGGATCGGAGCCGATACTCAAACTTTGGTGTTTGCTGGATATAACGTATGCAAGCGGCATGCAGCGCAGGGAGCGCGACCGTATCGTCAATGCTTTCTTTTACCATCTGCAAAAGTATGTCCGGCGTCGCTATCTGCAGGTTCTGTATTCCGTATACATACCTGCCCCAAGCAATATAATAGCCGTTTGCAAGATAGTACCGCGCCCAAGCGCCGGGCTCGTTCTTCTCTTCCCTTACAAATCCATGCTTGATCAAAGCGTCCAGATAGGTCCCGCATTTGTTATTCGGGAATCCGACAGCCTTTGCGATTTCGCTTAATCGGTGCTTGCCGCGGGCGATGCTTGCAATGATCGGATAATAGCTTTCTGGGGCGCGGAAGGTTTCACGAAGCAGCTGCGGCAAATAGGTCGAAAAAGCAGAATCGAATGCAAGGAGCGTCCGCAGGTTCTCCTCATAGCTTTTGTTCGGATCGAGTTCCTTCGCAACGGCAGGAATGCCCTCGGTCAATCCGAACAAACGTACAATATCTTTTTTCTCATACGCAGCAAACAGCTTGCAGTATTCCGCAAGCGTCCGATACCGTACCGAAAAGATGCTTTCACAGATTTCAATGTCCCCTTCTTCTATCATGCAAAATACCACGAATGCAGAGTCTTCCCTTAAATACTTGGAAAATGCATGATAGCATTCATTTTGAACATGGCTATGTTCATCCTCCCAGATCAACAGCTTGTAGCCGATTTCATGTTCTTTCATATATGCATCAGCCGCCTGTTCCCAATCCGAGAGAGGCGCATGATTCTTGAGATACATTTGCTGAAACAGCGCAAGCGCATCTTCCCTTGTTTGCCCCTCAAAGGACAGATACAGCACATTTGGATATGTACGAGCAATCTCCTGCGCAAGCCGTGTTTTGCCGCTGCCTTTCGGTCCGATCATTTTAATGATCGACTGTGAGAAGCGTTCCGAGTCTGTATTGATATGAAACGCTACATTGTTCCATAACGTATGGAAGCTTTTTCGTTGTTCTTTCAAATCTAATTCCATTGTTTATCCAATCATAATATGATCTTTTTGTCATTTTATCAGAAATAGCCCTATTAATCAACATATTTCGGCAATTATTCTATCCCTGCTCCTTTCTGATTTTTCCCTAAATATCTGCAAAATCTGACCATCTATGAAATGTTCACAAATTGTTCATTTCAATAGCCCCGTAAATAAGAGTAGTAGGTGAAAGCCAAAAAAGAAAAACACTTCAAGCTTTCAGCACCTTGACAACTTCATATCGTTCTGCCGCCGAGGATACGGTAAACAACCGGGCAGAGATGCAAGGTCGCGGGCACAGCCCGCTGCGGAAACGCGGTGCAAGGCAGCGCAGGAACGCAGGCGGTCATGAGAACGAGCAAGCAAGAAATATGCGGGAGGGGTTTTCTTCAAAACCTTCTTTGTCCCTTCCGGACAACAAATTCATTTCAGAAGGAGAAAAACAACATGAAACAGACAAACGAGAACTGCAAAACGATGGATGTGATCAGCTTTGCCGATTTTTGCCGGTGCATGCGGCAGGCAATGGCTGAGAACCCGAACATCACGGAGGAAGAACTGAACGCAATGGCAACCGACCTCGTAATGACGGTGCCGCTGCTGGGGGATGAGGAGAAAGCGGAACGGGAACCGCAGATGTTCCTGGAGCTTTCTGAGGACGAGGACGAGCAGGACGCGGTGCTCGACGAAGTGCTTGCCTCCATGGGAACGCTGCATAAACCGACAGCGCAGCCAACGGCGGCGGAGGTTGCGGCGGACCCGGACGCGTTTGTGATCCTCCGGCGCGAGGATCTTGCCCCGTACTTCGACGAGGACACCCCGGCGGAAGTGATTGATCTGATGATTACGACGCTGCTCGAGGCGGATCGCATTCGAAACGAATAAGGATGGTATGGCGCGGGGGCGGCAAGGTCGCTCCCCTGCCGGATAGGAGGAACCATGCGTAAACTGGAATTGATCAACATGAGCGAGATCACGCGGCAGGAGGTGGACTGGCTGTGGTATCCGTACATCCCGTTCGGCAAGGTGACGATCGTGCAGGGCGATCCGGGCGAGGGCAAGACGATGCTTTTAATGTCGCTGATTGCGCGGCTGTCGAACGGCGAACCAGTGTTCGGGCAGGAGGACGCGCGGGAGCCGACGACCTGCATCTATCAGACCGCGGAGGACGGACTGGCGGACACGATCAAGCCGCGGCTGGAGGATGCGGGCGCGGATTGCAGCCGGGTTTTCGTGATCGACGAATCGAAATCCTCCCTGTCGTTTACAGACGACCGCATCGAGCAGGCGATTGTGAAAACAAATGCAAAGCTACTGATCCTCGATCCCCTGCAGGCGTATCTCGGCGCGGCGGTCGATATGCACCGCGCAAACGAGGTGCGTCCGGCGTTTCATGCGCTCGGCGGAATTGCCCAGCGCACCGGCTGCGCAATCGTGCTGATCGGGCACATGAACAAGACGAAGGGGCAGGGCAGTCTGTATCGGGGACTCGGCTCCATTGATATTGCCGGCGCGGCGCGGAGCATCCTTCTGGTACGGCGGCTGGCGGACGGATCGGACGTGCTGTGTCTGGCGCACATCAAATCGAACCTTGCAGCGCTTGGGCAGACGCTGCAGTTTACGGTGCGGAACAACCGAATGGAATATGTCGGCGCTTGCGACATCTGCGCGGAGGAGCTTCTGCACGGCGGGGAGAAAGGCGAAGGCGATTTGCCGACCAAGGTCATGCAGGCGATCGATTACTTTGAGGAGCTTGCTGCAACGCGCGACGAAATCCCGTCCGCCGACGCATACCGCCTGTTCGCGCAAAAGGGGTTCAGCCAGAAGACCGTCGAGAACGCAAAGCGGGAGCTTGGGCTGCCCTCCGTGAAGCGCGGCAAGGGCTGGTGCTTTGATCTGCGTCCTTTGCGGGAACGGCTGTGACCGCACCAAGAGAGCAAGGAAGGAAGAACGCCGCAAGGAAAACTGCGGTTTATACGACCTTCCTTGCGACACCTGCGGCAGGCAGAATCGGTGGTTTGCCATTGGCAAGCCCCCGCTGCCGCCGCCCACGGACGGAAGAAGGACACTTCGACGCCGTCCGCTGAGGCCGACGGGAACGGTCAAACACCGTTATACGGCGGTCGAAAAGCCCCCTGCAAGGGCACACCACCTGCTTGCAGGTGTAGTGTGTTATACTGCACCGCCGCGGCAGGAAAAGCGGGCGCTTTTGCCTGCCCTGTGCAGTCGGTTTTCGGGAAAAGCGACGGCACAGAGAGCCCGAAGGAGCGCACCGCGATCCGGCAGGGCTCGACCCTGCGGCGATGCAGGATTCTATAAATCATTCTACGGAAGGAAGTCCGCAAATCACAAGGTTTTCCAATGCGGCGTTCTTCCTTCCGCCCCATATCAACGAAAGGAACCGAATTATGAGAAGAAAACAAATCACAACGAAACAAGGAGGTGAAGCCGGATGAATCAATATGCCATCCTGCGATTTCAGAAATGCAAGGCGGGCGGCATTGCCGCGCGAAACCGCCACAACGAACGGAAGAAAACCGAATACAAGAGCAATCCGAACATCGACCGGAGCAAGTCACATCTGAACTATCATCTGGTGCAGCCGGAAGGAACCTACAAACAGGCATACGAAAACCGCGTCAACACGGTCGGCTGCCGAACGCGGGCGAACAGCACGGTGCTGGTCGAAACGCTGATCTCTGCGTCGCCGGAGATCCTGAACGGCATGACGCCCGACGGACAGCGGCAGTTCTTTGAACGGGCCGCCGCATTCCTGTACGAACGGATCGGCAAGGAAAACGTGATCTCCGCGGTCGTGCACATGGACGAAACGACGCCGCACATGCACCTCTGCTTTGTGCCGATCACAGGGAAAGGTCGGCTCTCCGCAAAGGACATTCTCGGCAACGCGCAGGCGCTTTCCAAATGGCAGGACGCCTTTCATGCATGGATGGCGGAACGCTATCCCGCCCTGTCGCGCGGTCTGCCGCGGCGGATCACGCACCGCAAACACATCCCGCCGTATCAGTTCCGCATGGCGAAGGATCTGTCGAAAAGCTACGGTCGGCTGGAGGAAGCGTTGGAAACGGTCACGGTGTTCAACGCCGGAAAGAAACGCGACGACGCGCTGAGGCTGATCGGGCAAATGCTGCCGGTCTGCTATTCGCTTGCGGGACAGATGCAAAGCACGGAAACCTACGTCCGTGAACTGGAAAAAGCAAAGCGGGATCTGGAAGCGGAGGTTGCGGAGCAAAGCAAAACGATCGCGCAGCAGGACGACGAGTATGTAAAGATGAGCGAGCTTTTGGAGGAAACGGCGATCCGCGCGAGCGAGCTGCAGGAATGGCAGCGCCGCGCGCAGGGTCTTCTCGACCGCCTCCCGTACGATGTTCGGAAAGCGCTCGACCGAAAGGAGAAACCGCGCTATGCCCCGGAACGATAAACCGACCTCTGCGGAGCTGCCGCTCTCTGCGCTGCATCCGTTTCCGAACCATCCGTACAAGGTCACCGACGATGAAGCGATGTTCGCGCTGATGGACAGCATTGACGCACACGGCGTTCTGTCGCCGGTGCTGGTGCGTCCCGAAAAGGACGGGTACGAGATCATCTCCGGTCACCGGCGCTGTCATGCGGCAAAGGCGGTCGGGCTCAAGACCGTGCCCGCGATCGTCTGCGATCTGAGCCGCAGCGAGGCGGCGATCCTTCTCGTGGACAGCAACCTGCACCGGGAGCATCTGCTGCCGAGCGAAAAGGCGTTTGCGTACAAGCTGAAAATGGATGCGATAAAGCATCAGGGGAAATCGATGGAAGGAACCTCGTGCAAAACCGGCACGAAGTCTCGAAGCGACGAACTGCTTGCCGAGGACAGCGGTGAAAGTGCCCGCACCATTCAGCGCTATATTCGCCTGACCAACCTGATCCCGGAGCTTCTCGGGTATCTCGATCGGGGCGAGATGGCGTTGTCGGTCGGCGAGGCGCTGTCGTACCTTGACGAAGAAATGCAGTATGTTGTGCTGGACGCAATGGAAGCGGAGGACTGCACGCCCTCCTACTCCCAAGCCGTCCGGTTGAAGAATCTGTCCCGCTGCGGCGATCTGAACGAGGAATGCATCATGGCGGTGATGCAGGAGCAGAAGGCCAATCAGCGGGAGCGCGTGAGCATACCGGCACAGGACATCCGGCGATTCTTTCCCGCCGAGTATACCACGCAGGACATCGAACGGTCGATTGTGCGGATGCTGGAGGCACGGGAGCAATCCCGAAAGGCGCACGGCCGCGGAGAAGAAAGATAAGGTGATGCAATGCGTAAGCGAGAACTCACAGAGTATTACAAGGTTATGTTTACGGAATATCCCGATGTGGTCAACGTCGAGCAGCTTTCAGAAATGCTCGGCGGGACAAGCAATAAAAGCATCTACCGCCTGCTGAAAAGCGGCGAGATCCAGAGCTACATGATCGGGAAGCGGTATCGGATTCCGAAGGTGTCGGTCATTGAATATCTGACCGGCCTTCAAAAATCCGTTTCGTAAGCCCTCACACATTTGTCATCGGCACGGACGGGTGGTATCCTGTCCGTGTCAATGGCAGGTGAATACACGCTACAGGAAAGGAGCAGAACATGGTAGCAGGACATCTGAGAGAAAAGAACGGTATCTTTTATATCGTTCTGAGCTATACGGACGAATACGGCGAACGGAAAACGCCGTCTCAGTCCACGGGACTGCCCGTAAAGGGCAACAAGAAGCGCGCCGAGGAGCTGTTGCAGGAGGCGCGGCAGAAGAAAGCCGAGGAGCTGAAATACCGAAAGCTTGCGGCAAGCACCGGCATGACGGTCGTACCGGACGAACTGAAATTCACGGACTTCCTTTCGGACTGGCTCAAGATGATGAAGAACAGCGTGGAGGTTACCACCTATTCCAATTATGAAAAAGGCATCAAGGGTCGGATCATTCCGTATTTCAACAAGCGGCATCCGAAGCTGAAGTTGAAGGACGTTACGCCGAAGCACATTCAGGACTACTATACCTACGAGCTGGAGGTTGCAAAGGTGAGCCCGAACACGGTCATTCATCGTCACGCGAACATTCACAAGGCGCTGAAATATGCGTATCAGACGAACCTGATCGACAGCAATCCGGCGGCAAAGGTACAGCGTCCGCGAAAGCTCCGCTTTGAAACGCATCCCTACAACGCGGAGGAACTGGACACGCTGTTCGGGCTCGTCAAGGGAACGAATCTGGAGCTTGGCGTGATGCTTGCCGCGTTCTATGGGTTAAGGCGCAGCGAGGTATGTGGGCTTCGGTGGGACGCAATCGACTTTGAAAAGAAGACGGTCACGATCCGGCATACGGTCGTGCAGACAAAGGTGGACGGCTCGAACGTGCTGATCAAAAAGGACCGGACGAAAACGAAATCGTCAAACCGGACGCTGCCGCTGGTCAAGCCGTTCGAGGATTTCCTTCTCAATATCCGCGACAGACAGGAGATCAACAAGCGGCTTTGCGGCGACTGCTACAACACGGAGAACGAGGCGTACATCTATGTGAACGAGCTCGGCGAGCTGATGAAGCCGAACTACCTCACGCAGGCGTTTCCTCTGTTTCTGGAAAAGCACGGACTGCGGCAGATCCGTTTCCACGATCTTCGTCACAGCTGTGCGACGCTGCTGTACGCAAACGGGGTCGCGCTGAAGGACATTCAGGAATGGCTCGGACACAGCGATATTGCCACGACGAGCAACATCTACACGCATCTCGACTACTCGTCAAAGGTGGCTTCGGCGAACGCGATTATGGGGATTTTGAGCAAAAATGAGGACCAAGTCGTACAAACGCAACGGATTCCCGTACCTCCCGAAAAGTCCTCCGAAACCCCGGAAAGTCCCACGGCGTCTGAAAAATCAGACGCGAAAAATGCCGAAAAAGCGGTTTCAAAAGGGGCAAACGCAACGGATTCCAAGCCCGAAAAACGGGGTCCAAAAAGCGTGAAACCCCAGTAAATACTGGGGTTTCTGGTGCCGGTGGTGGGACTCGAACCCACACGGGTGATTAGCCCAACGGATTTTGAGTCCGTCACGTCTGCCAATTCCATCACACCGGCAAGAAGTTGGTTTTGTTGTCCGTTAAAACGGACAACACGGAAATCGGAGGCCAAAGTGGAGGCCAAACGTCCAATTTCGCGTTTTTTGAATTATCAAAGTGCCCTGTTTTAGGGCGTTTCCGGGCTTTGGGACGACAGACAGCGAAGGGGATTTTGAGTCCGTCACGTCTGCCAATTCCATCACACCGGCAAGGTGCTTATTATTTATAGCACAAACGAAGGGAAAACGCAAGGGTTTTTTCAAGCAAACAGCGCGAGCAGCGAGCGCACGGCAAGCATGGCGGACAACGCCGCGACGATCCAGCCCGCGATCGTGAGCGGCAGCGGGTGTCGGTACTCCCCGACGATCGATCTAATGCCGGACGCAAGCAGAATACAAGTCAATGAAAGCGGCAGCACGAAGCCGTTAACCGTGCCTGCAAGGACCGCGAATGTCGAGGCTCTGCCGAAGATCAACAGGATCAAAACGGAGACGCCGATCATGCCGAGGATGCACGCGCGCTCATGCCGCGCAAGAAACGGATGCAGTGTCCGGAGAAACGTCACGGACGTATACGCCGCGCCGACCGTGCAGGCAAGTCCTGCGCACAGGAGCAGCACGCCGAACAGACGCTTCCCCCATTCCCCCGCGGCAAGATAGAAAGTCTGCGCCGCCGGGTTGTCGGCACCGGCGATCGCCGCCGCGCGTTCGGAAAGGAAGGCGCGCCCCGCGCAGCACGCGCCGATCACGCAGAAAAAGAGCAACAGTCGTATGAGCCCCGATACGGATGCGCCGAGCACCGCCGCGCGCCTGAAGGAAGCAGGCGTCCGCTCCCCCGTCTCCAACAGCCGATGCGCGCCGGAAAACGGGATATAGCCGCCGCATGCGCCGCCGAGCAGCGTGATCAGCGGAAAGAACATGCCGGGAAGCGTCCGAAGCTGTGGAAGAGTTGTCACGGTTTTGAGCAACGGCGGCTGCGTGCGGATGCAGACTGCCAGCACCACCGCAACGATGATCGCGCTCAGAATGACCGCGAGCCGGTCGACGATGCACTTTGCGCTCCCGAAGCAGAAGATCATCGCGGCAAGCAGCCCGCCGACAAGCGCACCGATGCGTTCCGGAAGTCCGCATAGCGCCGAAAGCCCCAGCGCCGCACCGCCGATGTTGCCGACGTTGAACGCCAGCCCGCCGAACACGATCATCACGGTCAGCGCCGTGCCGAGCCCCTTTTGCACGCCGTCCGCGAGCTGCGCGCCGGTCATGCCGGAAGCGCCGACGACCGACCAGATATTCGCCTTCGTCACGATATCCGCAAGCGTTACGAACAGGATCGCATAGAAGAACGGCATCCCGCCCTCAGCGGAAAACCTTGACGTCTGGATGAGAAAGCCCGGCCCGACCGCGGACGCTGCCATCAGAAACGCCGCGCCGAGCACCGCGCCGCGTCTTGACCGTCCCGTTCGCTGTTCCATGCCGTTCCTCCGTTCAAGACAAACGCCCCGATTTGCTCGGGGCGCGGGTATTCGTATTCCTTAATACTTGAGAATCGTTTCGACCGGATAGCCCGCGAGCGTCTCGCGGCCGGGGAGGTCCGTGAGCTCGATCGCAAAGACGAAGCCGACCACGACGCCGCCCGCCTTTTCGACGAGCTTTGCGCAGGCAAGCGCCGTGCCGCCGGTCGCCAGAAGGTCGTCGACGATCGCGACCCGCTGGCCGGGTCTGATCGCGTCCACGTGGATCTGCAGCTCGTCCGAGCCGTACTCGAGCCCGTAAGTGCAGCCGATCGTTTCATACGGGAGCTTGCCGGGTTTTCTTGCCGGAACGAACCCCGCGTGCAGCGTGTTCGCAAGCGCGGAGCCGAAAATGAACCCGCGCGCCTCGGGTCCCATGACCAGATCGACGTCCTGCTCGAACAGCGGTTTTGCCATTTCGTTGACGAGCTCCTCAAAGCCGTCCGCGTCGCCGATCAGCGGCGTGATGTCGCGGAACAGGATGCCCGCCTTCGGAAAATCGGGAATGTTGCGTACCAAAGCTTTCAGATCCATAGGTTCCTCCTTGCGGCGTCAGCCGAACAAATTACAAATGATTATACCATGCCCGGCGCGTTTTTTCAACCGCTGCCGCAGAAAAAGCCGGAACGGCGGCGCGATGCGGTTTTTTGCGTCTCAAATGACGTATCGAAAACGCTTCCGACGGGGAAATTGATTTCTGCGGAGATCTGTGTTATAATCCTTGCAAATCGAACGTCAACAAAGGACATCAGACGATGATCAAAAAACTGTTTCGCCAAATGCTCATCACGCAGATCGTTTCGACGATGACCGTAACGCTGTGCATGCTGATCGACAGCATCATGATCGGCCGGTTCCTCGGCGTGGATTCCATGAGCGCATACGGCTTTGCGACGCCGCTGCTTCTGGTGTTCGCCGCGCTCGGCAGTACGATCTCGGCAGGCGTACAGGTGGTCTGCGGCAAAACGATCGGCGGCGGTGACCGCGACGGGACCAACGCGTGCTTTACGGCGGCGATGTCCCTTGTCCTCGCGATCTCTGCCGTGGGGCTTGCGCTGGTCTTTTTGTTCCTGGGTCCGCTCACAAGGCTTTTGGGCGCGGGTGCGCCGGACAGTCCGGTCTTCGGGCTGACGCAGGATTACATCCGCGGTTTTATTCTCGGCGCGCCGGCGTTTCTCTGCGCGCAGATCCTGGTGCCGTTTCTGCAGCTCTCCGGTCAGCGCACGCGGCTGATCGCGGCCGTCGCCGCCATGACCGTCGCGGATATCGCCTTTGACCTTCTGAACGTATTCGTATTTCACGGCGGTACCTTCGGCATGGGACTTGCCTCCACGCTGAGCTATTACACCGCGCTTGCGATCGGGATCGTTTACTTCTTCCGCAAGGACTGCATCTTCCGGTTCCGGCCCCGCCTGATGCGGCCGCGCGTTTTCAGGGACCTGTTCTCCTACGGCGTTCCCACGATCGTCAATCAGATCAGCACGGTCCTTCTCGTGCTGCTGTTCAACCGTCTGCTGGAAGCCGCGCAGGGCACGGTCGCCGTCGCTGCGTACTCGGTCATCTCCACGCTGGGCAATATCTGCTACTGCTTCGGCACCGGCATCGGCTCGGTAGCAATGATGCTTGCTTCCGTTTTCTATACCGAACGCGACCGCACCTCCATTCTTGAGCTGGTACGGCTGATGACGCTGTATGCGCTCCTGATCGACTTTGCCGTCATGACGCTTGTGCTGATCATCGCCGTCCCGCTGGTCAGGCTGTTTCTGGGCAGCGACGCGGAGCCCGTTCGGATCGCTGCGTTCGGACTCCGGCTGGTCATGCTGTCGATCGTGCCGTCGTCGCTGAACTCCGCGTTCAAAAACTACTATCAGGGCGTCAACCGCATCCGCTTTGCCGAGGTGATCTCCGCGCTGCAGAACTTCGTGTTCCCCGCGCTGTTCGGTTTTGTGCTGAGCCGATTCATCGGCGTCACCGGCATCTGGCTCGGATTCCTTTGCGGCGAAACGGCGACGCTGATCACGTTCTCGATCGTCGTCTGGAAGCATTTCGGACGCGTCTCATTGTCCGCCGGCGCCTACAGCATGCTGGAGCCGGGCTTCGGCACGACCGCGGACAACTGTCTCGAACGCATGATACAGAACGGGCCGGACGCGATCGCCGCTTCGGAGGACGCCGTTGCGTTCTGCCGGACGCGCGGGATGACCGAACGCGAAAGCATCCTGATCGGGCTCTGTATTGAGGAAATGACGGTGAATATCCTGACGTACGGCTTCCGCACGGACAAAAAGGACCACTACATCAACGTCCGCCTGGTGCTCGAAGGCGACGACCGCGTGATTCACATCCGCGACGACTGCGAGCGGTTCGACCCGGTCCACTATATGGAGCTGCACAAATCGGACGATCCCGCCGCGCATTTCGGCATCCGGACCGTGATGAAGGCCGCAAAGGAAGTCAATTACATGAATTCTCTCGGCTGGAACAACCTGACGCTGGTGTGCTGAAGCCGAAAACCGTAAATGAAAAAGGGGATGATAATAAAGTGCGCAGCATTTCTTAACTTCCCCGATGAATTACAGC